>FLOH01000178.1_pt1 | contig 176546 bp, 127 predicted proteins | sample 756751 | NCBI WGS metagenome assembly FLOH01 (sample SAMEA4026879, study PRJEB14308) | marine metagenome | biome: coastal water; material: water | depth 74 m | reverse complement strand
ATCAGCAAAATCGCCTCTAATACTTGAATTATCGAAATAAGGATTCTTAAAATGTTGAACAGAAATAAATTTTTTATCTTTTTCTTGGCATTTGCCATATTACCAACTCTTCTATCAGCTCAGGTTGCATGGCTATATCCCATAAACCCTCCAATTGATGATACCGTCGTGTTAACCTACAATACAAATACTGGGAATAGAGCAATGGCAGGAATGGACGGAACCGTTTATTTGCATACAGGTGCAATTACCGATCGTAGTATTGATGGTGGCGACTGGAAACATGTTATTGGTAATTGGGGAGAAGACGATGGTCGTGTAAAAATGCACAGCATTGGCAACGGACTTCATGAGTTTAAATTTGTGATTAAGGATTTCTATGGTCTGCGACCCGATGAAAATGTTCAGCAATTGGCATTTGTTTTTCGAAACGAATCTGGATCCAAAGTAGGAAAGACGGCTAAAAATGAAGACATTTTTCTTCCGGTAAACGGATATAAACCTCCTGAAGCCGAAGAAAAGAAATACCGTTTTAACAGTCGTAATTTTATTTCATATCTAAACAGAGATAGTGTAATAGATATACTTACAGATCACGGAATTACACGTATTGTACCATTCAGCAGTAATATTATTGGTGTTAAACATTTTCCAAATAGCCTAGTAACTCCCGATTCTTCACACTCTTCTATTCTGCCTCCTCAAAAATCATATTATAAAATAATTGAGAATGAACAATGGCTTAGAATAATAACGGATAGTCTATCTTTGGCAATACACAAAAATCCAATTTTTGTTTCTTTTTTATATGACGGTGATACCATACTTAAGGAAGAGAAAGGTTTATTTAGAAGGTCGGATACGGATGGTCTAAGATTTGAAATTGGAAAAGATGAAAAAATATATGGACTTGGAGAAAGGTCGAATGCACTAGACCTTGTTGGAGGTAGTTACAATCTATATAATCGTCCAAAATATGGTTACGAAAAAGGAGCACGTAATTTAAACTACTCAATCCCTCTGGTTGTTTCATCATATAAGTATTTATTGCTTTTCGACAATCCACAAAAGGGTTATGCCGATATTGGTGAAACAGAGCCGGGAATATTTGAGTGGGCAGCCATTGGTGGTACCATGAAATATACTGTAGTTGCCGGAAATGATTTTAAATCAATTTCAAGAAATTACGCAAAACTAACAGGAACACAACCACTTCCTCCAAGATGGGCTTTGGGCAACCTACAATCAAGAATGGCTTATCGAACGCAGTATGAAACAGATTCGATAGTTTCATTAATGCAAGAAGAAGACTTTCCAATTGATGCCATTATTCTTGACTTTTATTGGTTTGGAGATAGCATTCATGGAACTATGGGACGACTTAACTGGTACAAACCCAATTGGCCTGAACCAGAAAAGATGATTTCAACTTTTAGAGAAAAAGGAGTAAAAACTATACTTATAACCGAACCTTATATTCTCGATTCACTCGAAAACTTCAAGATAGCTGACAGGTTAGGAATCCTTGCCCTCGACAGTAATGGCAACTCGTATGTTAACAGAGAGTTTTATTTTGGTGATGGTGCCCTTATCGATATTTTTAAACCTGAAGCCGGTGATTGGTTTTGGAAACAATATAAAAAGCAGATGGAGATAGGCGTTGAAGGATGGTGGGGCGATTTAGGAGAACCTGAGAACCACCCTGCCGATCAAATACATGTTGCTGGAACTGCGGATGAAGTACATAATATTTATGGACATTATTGGCATAAAGCACTTTTTGAGAATTTTAGACGAGATTATCCAAATCGAAGACTTTTCAATCTTAACCGTGCTGGTTTTGCCGGATCGCAACGTTATTCTATTTACCCCTGGACCGGTGATGTATCAAGAAGCTGGGGAGGTTTACAGGCTCAGATACCGTTATTGATACATATGAGTCTGAGTGGATTACCATTTATTCATTCTGATGCTGGAGGTTTCGCCCAGGGCGCAATGGACAATGAGCTATATACCCGTTGGTTGCAGATGGCTTGCTTTTCACCGATACTTAGACCACATGGTTCTGGAATACCTTCTGAACCGGTGTATTTTAATGATACGACAAAAAACATTGTTAGAAAATTCATGAAACTAAGATATCAATTACTACCCTATATTTATACGTTAGCGGCAGAAGCCAAATTACATGGCTATCCAATTGTACGAGCTCTTTTTTATGAGTTTCCTGATGACACAACCACTTACAAAATCGACAATGAATATATGTTTGGCGATGACATACTAGTAGTTCCTATTGTTGAAAGAGGCCAAGAAAAACAGGAAATCTATTTGCCAAAAGGAAAAAAATGGTATTACTTCTGGAATAACTTTCTGTTTGATGGTGGAAAATCAAAGATTATAAATACCGATTTGGAAACCATTCCAATATTTGTAAAAGCCGGATCATTCATCCCAATGGTGCCATATTTCAACACAACCGATAATTACAATACAAGCAATCTAACATTCAGATATTATTTCGATCATTCAATTGCAACAAACACATACACAATGTTCGAAGACGATGGCATCACATATGGCACCATAGAAAGCGGTGATTATAGGTTAATTGTACTAGAACGAAAAGTTTTGTCCGACGGGGAATTTAGTTACACTCTGGAACCAAAAGGAAGAGGATATAAAAACGAGCCACAAGTAAGAAATATTACTATTGAAATCATTGGCTTAAATAAATCAAACATTGTTTCTTTAAATAAGGATGGTGTAAAAATGATTAAGTCAGAAAACAAAACTGACATTGAAAACGAGTATTACTTCGACAATGTGTCAAAAAAGTGGATTCTAAATCTGGTTTGGGATGGAAACCACACTGAAATAATTCAAAAAGGGAAAATTAAATAATTATCAAAAAACCAATGACCATGAAAAAGTTAAAATTTCGCTTATTTTCGCCTGCTATAATAATAATACTAATTGCGGTGATGATATCATGTAACGCAAATCAAACAAAAAATACTAAAGAAAAGAAGGAAGAGATGCAAGAAGAATGGAGCAAAAACGCAAATATCTACGAAGTAAATATCCGACAATACTCAGATGAAGGAACAATAGTAGAGTTTCAAAAACACTTACCACGACTAAAAGAAATGGGAGTCGATATTCTTTGGCTTATGCCTGTTTTCCCTGTTGGGGAACTTAACAGAAAAGGGTCACTGGGAAGTTATTACGCCGTTAAGGATTATAAAGATATCAACCCAGAATTTGGAAATATTGAAGATTTAAAGAATCTTGTAAAAGAAGCTCACAAGCTGGGAATGCATGTAATTCTCGATTGGGTAGCAAATCACTCGGCATGGGACAATGCATGGGCAACGGAGCACCCTGAGTGGTATCAACACGATGATAGTGGTAAATTTGTTTCACCCTTCGATTGGACAGATGTGATTGCATTTGATTATAACAATGCTGAAATGAGAGGCGCAATGGTTGATGCTCTCAAATTTTGGATTACGGAAGCTGATGTAGATGGATATCGTTGTGATGTTGCAGGAATGGTTCCCACTGATTTTTGGGATAATGCACGTGATCAAATGGATTCGATAAAACCTGTATTCATGCTTGCCGAAGATGAAGACAATGCCGACTTGCTAAGAAAAGCATTTGACATGAACTATAGCTGGAAACTTCACCATATTATGAATGATATAGCCAAAGGTAAAAAGAATGCAAATGATATTTGGGACTACATAACATGGAATGATTCTGTTTATCCATCAAATGCATATCGAATGTATTTTACTTCAAACCATGATGAGAATTCTTGGAATGGAACCGTACAAGAACGTATGGGCGATGCAGGAGAAGCAATGGCGATATTGTCGTATACTGTGCCTGGAATGGCTTTGGTTTATAGTGGACAAGAAGCCGGATTAGATAAACGACTTCGCTTTTTTGAGAAAGATACCATTAACTGGGATAACATGGTTTATGAGAATCTTTACACAAAACTTAATAATCTCAAAAAAGAAAATAAGGCACTTTGGAATGGCGAAAATGGTGGAAGTATGACCCGCCTAAATGATGGATCAAACCAACATGTTTATGCATTCATGCGTGAGAAAGACGGTGATAAGGTTATTACTATAATTAACCTTAGCAATGAACCACAAGAGGTAGTTATAGACTTAGATATTGAATCAGGAAAATATAAGAACGTTTTTTCAGGTGAAGAATTAGTTATTAATAAAAACGACAATTTTGAGCTCCTACCATGGGCTTATTTGGTGCTGACAAATTAACTACTGTATCAGTAGCTTAATTTTATCATAGTATATTATTACTATCGAGTGCTTATTTTTTTTAACTGGAGTATTAATACTTCTGAAATATCTTAAATAGATATGTTCTTGGAAGTATTATTGGTTTGGTATAACATAATGTTTCTTTTTTTATAATCATTCTAAATAATATTAATATTTTTGCAGATGCGTTATGTTTACATTTGCATAACGCAGTTTATTAATAAACTAAAGGTTATAAAAATGCAAAATAGTTTATACTTTGTCCCACCGGCAAAAAATGAGCCTGTATTATCATATAAGAGCGGTTCCCCTGAAAAAGATAGAATATTGCAAGCTATCGAATGTGCAAAATCATATGAGGTTGATATACCTATGATTATCAATGGTAAAGAAATCCGTACTGAGAATAAAAAAGAACTTCATCCACCTCACGATCATCAACATTTATTGGGCTACTATAGCCGTGGTGATGAAAGCCATGTACAAGAAGCGATTGATGCTGCATTGGGAGCCCGTCAAAAATGGGCTTCATTATCATGGAAACAGCGGGCATCCATTTTCCTCAAGGCTGCCGGTATGATTTCAGGACCATACAGAGCAAGAATAAATGCAGCAACGATGCTTGGCCAGTCAAAATCAGTTCACCAGGCAGAAATTGATGCAGCATGCGAATTGGCTGATTTCCTAAGGTTCAACGTTCAGTATATGACTGAAATATACAATGAACAACCTGATTCAGATGAATCGATTTGGAACAGAATTGAACAACGTGGTTTGGAAGGCTTTGTGTTTGCACTAACGCCTTTCAACTTTACAGCTATTGCAGGTAACCTTCCATCGGCACCAGCCTTAATGGGTAATACTGTGGTTTGGAAACCATCGAACACGCAAATATATTCTGCTGCCATAATTATGGAAATATTCATGGAAGCCGGTCTGCCTGATGGTGTAATAAATTTGGTTTATGTTAGTGGTCCTGTTGCCGGGAAAGTAATTTTTTCGCATCGTGATTTTGCGGGTATTCATTTCACCGGATCCACATCTGTATTTCAAAACATATGGAAAGAAATCGGGAACAACATACATAAATACAGATCCTACCCACGAATTGTTGGTGAAACGGGAGGGAAGAATTTCGTATTAGCACATGAATCGTCTAATGCCCGCCAGGTTGCCACTGCATTAACCCGTGGTGCTTTTGAATATCAGGGGCAAAAATGTTCGGCAGCATCACGCGCATATATCCCCGACAATCTTTGGGCAGAAGTGAAGGAAGAAATAAAGTGTGATATGGATACTATGAAAATGGGACCCGTTGAAGATTTTTCAAACTTTGTTAATGCAGTAATTGACGAGGCATCCTTCGATAAACTTGCCAGTTTTATTGATGCTGCTAAAAAGGATAAGGATGTAGAAATTATACATGGTGGAAACTATGATAAATCGGTGGGATACTTTATTGAACCAACTATTATTCTTACAAAAGATCCTCATTACATAACAATGGAAGAAGAACTATTTGGACCTATTCTTACTATCTATATATATGATCATAATAAATTTGAAGAAACCATCGAACTTGTTGATAATACTTCAATATACGCATTAACAGGATCAATTTTTTCAAAAGATAGATATATTATTCAGCATGTATTGAGGAAACTCAACCATGCTGCCGGTAATTTTTATATTAATGATAAACCAACAGGGGCTGTTGTAAATATGCAACCATTTGGTGGGGCCCGAGGATCGGGAACAAACGACAAAGCAGGATCAAAACTCAACTTATTGAGATGGGTTAGCCCACGAACTATTAAAGAGTGTTTTGTTCCGCCCGAAAGTTACAAGTATCCATTTATGGAGGAGTAACTAAAAATATTAAGACATTTCTTAAGTTTAACTCATAATTACAAAAAACATTAGGAAAGTCAAATTGAACAGAATAAAAATCAAAATAATGAAAGCAATACATTTTAATAAAAGTGAATTACTCGACCGACTTAGTATCATAGATATAAATCGAGGAGTTACAACAGGAACAAATTGGTATAATGTAAAAGGAGATATTACAACATCAACTTCTCCAATCGACAATCAGGAGATTGCCAAAGTAAAAAATGCAACTCTGAAAGATTATGAAATGGTTGTTGAAACAGCACAAGATGCATTTAAAATCTGGCGTGAAATTCCAGCTCCCGAACGTGGTGAAATAGTTCGTCAAATTGGATTGGCCCTACGTAAACACAAGAGGGATCTTGGCATGTTAGTTTCCCTTGAAATGGGAAAAATATACCAGGAAGGCCTAGGGGAAGTGCAGGAAATGATCGATATATGTGATTTCGCAGTGGGTCAGTCAAGACTACTAAATGGTTTTACAATGCACTCAGAAAGGAGAAGTCATAGAATGTATGATCAATACCATCCAATTGGAATTGTTGGATTGGTTACATCATTTAACTTCCCAGTTGCTGTTTGGGCTTGGAACTCAATGCTAGCAGCCATTGCCGGAGATGTGGTAATTTGGAAACCAAGTTCGAAAACTCCACTTACTGCAATTGCTACTATGAATGTAATTCAGGGAGTACTTAGAGCTAATAATGTTCCTGAGGGAGTATTTAACTTAGTGATAGCTAAGTCATCAGTACTTGGAGATAATTTCTTAGCCGACAAAAGAATTCCACTATTCTCAGTAACAGGATCAACGGCTGTTGGGAAAAGAGTTGGAAAAATTGTAGGACAACGGCTTGGGAAAACCATCCTTGAATTGGGAGGAAATAATGCAGTTATTGTTAGTGATTCTGCCGACCTTGATATGGCTATACCATCAATTGTATTTGGCGCAGTTGGAACTGCCGGACAGCGTTGTACATCAACCCGCAGGGTAATTGTACATGAAAAGGTTTACGATGAAGTGAAAAAAAGACTATTAAATGCATATGAGCAAATAGTTGATAAAATTGGAAATCCTTTGGACAAGAAAACATTGGTTGGTCCGCTCATCGATATTCATTCGGTTAATGCATTTACTTATGCCGTTGAAGAAGTTCAAAAAGAAGGTGGTAAGATTATTTTTGGTGGTGAAGTCCTAAATGATCCCAAATATCCTTCACCAAATTATGTTGTTCCGGCTATTGCCGAGGCTCAAAACCATTACAACATTGTGCAGGAAGAGACTTTTGCCCCCATAGTTTACCTAATGAAATACAGAACAATAGATGAAGCTATCGCACTAAACAATGGAGTGCCACAGGGATTATCGTCATCACTATTCACACTAAATATGCGTGAGACTGAGCAATTCCTTAGCGAAGTTGGTTCCGATTGTGGTATTGCAAATGTAAACAGCGGCACTTCAGGTGCTGAAATTGGTGGTGCATTTGGTGGCGAAAAGGATACAGGGGGTGGACGTGAATCGGGATCCGACTCTTGGAAAGCATATATGCGCAGACAAACAAACACCATTAACTATGGTACAGAATTACCACTGGCACAGGGTATTAAGTTTGCATTTTAGATATTACTCCTTCAATGACCCGCCGGGTTGGGAAAAACCCGTCGGGTCATCTTAAGAAAAACTCTATTAGCATTTGGGATTTGTTTGGAGTTTAATACAAATTTGGGACTATTACTTTTTCAGAATTTTTGTTGAATACAGTTGATTTTTCTCAATCACAGTAATAATATAAACACCTTCTTTAAGCTCGCTTACACTAAGTTCAATTGAACCTTCCTGATTCATTTCCCCATCCATTATTAACCTCCCATAAATATCAAAAATTGCAAATGAAGTATTTTGTGATTTATTAGGTATTTCCAAATGAAGTATATCACCTACAGGATTTGGATAAATTTTGAGTTGAAGTTGATTACTTTTTGATTCCTCAACACCAAGATATTGTGTGCCAAAATCATCTGAATTAAGAATGAATCTTGCCCGAATTGAGTCAGCAAATACTTTCAATAATTCCACCGACGACATTGGGCCATCATCACCTCGCGCAACTACATACGCAATATCAATTTTCTGCATAGTGCCTGGCAAGAAGGTAAATGGACCCATTGAACCGAGGCCACGACGGTCAGCTGGAGGATTTGGGTTACCATGATACCCTATTTCCTCTGACCATTCTATTAGTCCATTGGGTTGAACACCGTATGTTCCCCACATACATGGATCTGATAAGGCAGGAAACATAAATTTACAAGTCGGGCCATAACTATCACCATTAGGATGACCTAAGCTCCCATAATCCATTGGTACATCATCCTTCCAGATCATTCTTAAATAACTATAATAGTCTTCTGAATTTTGCGGGTCACTTTGAGCCTGATTTCCACCATTATTATGATACATAAACCCTGTCATCCCATATCGTTCATTGTCTATAATGCTATCTCCAAAGCCTACACCATTAATACTTTCATCACAACCACCATCCGGGTCATCTATATTATTTGAATCCAAATTAGGGCCACCAAGGAATAAGACCCCTTGTGCAGGTGGATTTTCCCCATAGGCTACTAACTCTCCATGTCCATCAATTTCTTCACCATTATAACCAAAGTACATACCTCGCTCAACATCACAACCAACATAGTCATCATTAGCATATCCAAGATCAATATCTGACCAGATTCCAATATATGTATCAGATAATGTGTATGCTGATCTATTAAATACCTTATAGCTAAGAAAGACCGTATTGTTTATAGCAGTATTATTCTCTTCTTCAAACTGATACATCATACCATGTATTTCAATACCTATTGTATTACCCCGAGTTTCGGTATGATCTTCCCTCAAATCATTAAAAATAAAGAAAACGCATTGGTCACCTTTTATTAATGGATAATCACCCGAATATGGATCATAATGCCCATCACCTCCAATATCTACAAATGGAGCTAAATATTTGCTTTGATTAAGATTTTCATCACCATGTGCAGGCCAGTTTTCAATATTATTCATAGCCATATACCCAGGTTTCCACCAATTATTTTTATGAAAAACAATATCACTTCTATTTAATTTCCATAATTGATGCCACTTTATAACTGTTGATGTATCAATACTAAGATTCCCATTTTCAAAACTTAAGGGTCCTGACCAATAATCAATTCCAACCTGTCGATATCGCTCTGCTGAAACCCGCAATACTTCATTTTGATCAATTCCTCCAATCCAAAAAGTAGAGGTAAAGATGGTTTGTTTACCGCTTCCTTTTGGATATTCAAGGTGTAAGGACGAGTCAATATCTCCAGGGTTACCTGAATATCCAACACCCTGCCAAAAATGACTTGCATAGGGAGTAACCAGAGCTTGAATATTATTAAAATCTAAGGTGTCAGCGTAATCATTTATAATATTTACACACAATAAACCCCATGACTCAATACCCCATTCTCCATCCTCATTTACGAGTCGGTAGCCTAGACGCCTCAATCTGTTATAATTGTAATAATTATCATAATCAACATAGAATGATAATGTGCTATCCGTATATGTAACTGGAGAACCTGGAGTAGCACCTATCTTGAAAAACTTTCCCTCAGGGTGATAATCATTGTTTATTACGTTTACGGTAATATATTCCCCAAACCGTGCATCAACTGTATCATTAACTGCAACGGGGTAAGATTGGGAGTAAACATATCCACTGAGAAATAAAACAAATATTATATGTATTAATTTTTTCATGCTTTTAATTTTAGGTCGATGTAACTATTTTTTAATAAATTTAGCTGAATACTTTTGATCCTTATTAATCACCAATATAATATAAACCCCTGTACTTATATTGCTTACTCCGATTTTTGTGTTGTTCAAAATCATTCTTCCTGATAAAATTACTCTACCATATATATCAGAAATAATATATTTTGAATTTTGTTGGCTAAATGGATTTTCTATGTGTAATATTTCAGCAACCGGATTTGGGTATATTTTTAGTTGTTTGGTTTTATTAATCACATTATAAACATCAAGATATTGCGTACCAAAGTCATCAGAATTACGGATAAACCTTGCACGAATTGAGTCAGCATATACTTTAAGTAATTCCACCGAGGACATTGGCCCATCATCGCCCTGTGCAGTGACGTATGCAATATCAATTTGTTGCATCGTGCCGGGCAAAAATGTAAATGGACCCATGGAGCCAAGGCCACGTCGATCATCTGGCCAATTAGGATTACCCTGATTAGCATTTTCTTCAGACCAATTAATAGGACCATTTGGTTGAATTCCATTTGTACCCCACAAACATGGATCTGATAATCCAGGAAACATAAACTTACAAGCCGGACCGTAACTTCCAGAACTGGGATGTCCTGCGTTCCCATAATCTATTGGTGTATCATCCATCCATATGCCCCTTAAATAATTATAGTATTCTTGAGCAATATCAGGGTCTCCTTGTGCTAAAGTAGTATTCCAATGAAACAAAAAAGAGGACAGACCATATCTCTCATTATCAATAATGCTATCACCAAACCCAATTCCGTTCAGGCTTTCATCACAACCGCCATCTGGGTCATCAATATTATTGGAATCCATATTAGGGCCACCAAGGAACAAGACTCCCTGTGCTGGAGGATTCTCGCCATAGGCAAATGGCTGTCCATTACCATCAATTTCATTTCCATTATAGCCAAAATACATTCCTCGACCTACATCGGATGCTACATAATCATCGTTTCCATATCCGATTGTAAGATCGGTCCATATTCCCATATATGTATCAGAAAGTATATAATCAGAATAATTAAATACTTTATAACTAAGAAAAACCGTATTATTTATTGATGGATTATCAGGTTCTGAAAACTGATATAACATACCATGAACCTCAAGTCCAATTGGTAATCCTTGAGTTTCTGTATGTTCCCTTAAATCGTTAAAAATAAAAAATACACATTGGTCACCTTTAATTAAAGGGTAATCACCTGAATATGGATCATAATGCCCATCACCACCAACATCAACAAATGGAGCTAGATAACTACTTTGATTAAGATTTTCATCTCCATGTGCCGGCCAATCAACAATATTTTCAATGGCTTCGTATCCGGGTCTCCACCAATTATTTCTATGAAATACAATATCTGTCTTGCTTAATTTCCAAACTCGATTCCAATTAATTACTGTTATTGTATCTATACTAAGATTGTTATCGTTAATACTTAATGGGCCAGGCCAATAATCGATCCCATCTTGGCGGTATCGCTCAGCTGAGAGCCGTAATTCACCATTCTGATCCACGCCCCCTATCCAAAATGTAGAATTATAGATTGTCTCTTTACCACTCCCTTTTGGAAATTCATAGAACGCTGGATAATCAGAATTCCACGGATGAACTCCAGCCCCTTCCCAAAAATGATTCCCCCAAGGAGTTACAAGAGCCTTAATGTTGTTCAAATCCAATGAATCAGAATAATTATTGATTACATTTAAATAAACATGTCCATATGACTCAAGACCCCATTCTCCATCCTCATCTACAAGCCTGTAAACCAAATGCTTCAACCTGTTATAATTGTAATGATTATCATAATCAATATAGAATGACAAAGTACTATCAGTTAATATTCCCTGACTACCCGGGGTTGTTACATCCACCTTAAAAAACTTACCTTCAGGGTGATAGTCATTGTTTATAACATTTACTGTGATGTATTCGCCAAGCCGTACATCAACTGTATCATTAACTGCAACGGGGTATGATTGGGAAAGTAAATATTGAGATAAAAAGAATATGAAAACGAAAGGAATAAAATTTTTCATTGGGTATGTTTTAGATAATTAGTAAACAATCTATTACTAAAGACGCAATTATTATATAAATAGTTGACATGTAGATATCTTTTTTACTTCCATTTGCAGAACATTGATAATTTTATCAATTTAGCATTAAAAACGAACACGCAAGCCAACATTTAACCCCACTGTATTAAACCTTTGATTAACAGGGTAACTATTATCAAAAACAGAATGCAGATTTTGCTTAAAATAAGGTTGAGCCAGTATGCTCCATTTTTTTGAAAAATTATATATCATACCAAGCTGTAGCAAATAATTATACATGGTACGGTTAATATTATTATCAAGTTTATCAATATTGTCCATCCCTTCCACATCTGGGAAATGAGGTAAACTCCCACTATAATTCATCAAAAAGCCAATTGATATACCTGTAGCAATTTCAAAATCAAACTTTCGATAATTAAATTGATAACCTACCAAAATTGGTATTTCAAGATAACTCCATTGGTTTGTACCTCTATTATACACATTTATATCTTTATAAACAGGTACCCATGTTGTGTCAATACCTACCATTACAGGATATTCCAAATTTGGAGGGTCATAAATCCAAACCCAAACTGTATCGTAATTGAAATAACTGTTTGCACTGTCGAGAAGCTGATAGTTGTAGTTATAGTTTTTATTATTTCGATATACCGAATAATTTATTCCTGTCTGGATAAACCAGTTCTTTAGGTGAATTTGAATATCACCACCGACAGCCCACGACAAGGTTGGCGACTCACCATCTTTTCTAATGTTTAGATATTTATTATCACCATTTTCAACTTTTACTCCTGCCATTGTAATGGATGGAGATCCGTATAATGACAATGAAAATATGCGTGCTTTTTTCAAAGTATTCTCTGAGATTATTGGGGGCTCGATTTCATCCATATTTTTTGAGAATATACCATCAATATCTACTGGAGAAATATTGGATTCATAAAGATTTAGATCGGATGAATTTACGGAAATATAATAAGCCTCTTTGCTGTTCATTACCGAGATAGTATTTATATCATATTTTTTATCAGATGATGAAACTTCTCCAGTTTGTAAATATGCATCTAGAATCTGTGCAGGCTCTTTGGTAACCTTTTCATCAACAGTATATGCATCAGTCTCCATTTCAATAATATCACTTACACTTAAATCCTCAGTGAATGAAGGATTGCTTTCATCTTCAACAATTGCAATATTTTCTGAAACTTCATTACTAATAATGGCTTCATGGTTTGTTTGATGAAGTTCACCATTAATTATCGATGAATAACCAAAGTACACTCCAATGGTTATTCCTATGAGAATTAGCAACAATATAAATATCTTCCGAATATGCAAATACATCAGTAAAAAACTAATTCTTGTTTTAAAAGAAACAGTAGGCTCAAATTCCTGCCCGATAATTGCATCACGATAGAGCTCCTCAATATGTTGAAGATCGTCTTTCATCTTTTCTCATTAGTTTTTATAGTACCTATTTCCAGTAATTTCTTTTTAAGTGATATTTTCGCTCTACGAAGTTGTGTTTTTGAAGTACTTTCTGAAACATCAAGGATTTCAGCAATCTCTTTATGCGAATAGCCTTCGATTGTGAATAGATTAAAAACCACACGGCTACCTTCTGATAATTCATTTACTTTTTCAAGTATATCGTTTGATGAAAAATTATCATGCATAGTTTCTGACAATATCTCTTTGTCAATAAAATCATCAATATTGTCGTGATAATAATATTTACTATTTTTTCTAAAATTATCTATTGCTGTATTCACAACTATACGTTTTATCCAGTTTTCAAAGGACCCTGTACCGTCATATTTTTTTATGTTTCTAAAAATGCGATAAAAGCCTGTTAATAATACATCTTCGGCTTCGGCCTTTGATTGGCAATATCTTAAACATAACCCCATTAAGACATTATAGTATTTCTTGTATAATATCTTTTGAGAATTATATTCATTTCGAATACAGCCTGAAATTATTTTTTCATTGTCTGATTGCATGCTCTTCGTTGGGTATGACGAAGATATTACAAAAAAAGTTGACACTCAATGAAAAAGAATTGTTTTTGACTAAAACAAAAAACCCCCTCGACTAAACGAGAGGGTTAAAAACCAACAATTATGAAATAAAGCAGAATTATCTTGAGCAAATTGCTCATTTGTTAATTATATCATTAACTAATTCGTTTACAAAAATACATTAGTTTATATGTAGCAAACGTTAACCAAACATAACAACTGTTAATAAAAGTTAAAAGCTGTATATCAATTATTTGATAACCTATTTTTGTTGAATGAATAAGTGGACAACTTATATATTTATTGTAATGGTTACATTTGCTACCATTGGGTTAATGATGATTCAGGTTTATTGGATACGTGATGCAGTAAAACTTAAACAAGCTATTTTTGTTAAAGATGTTAAACAAGCCATAAGCCATGTGATTTATGAAATAGATATTCTAAGAAGAGAAGATAGGATAATAAAGCAAAGGAAGTTTTTTGAAGAACACCAAAGTTCATTACAAACGTACGATTCACTAAATCAGGTGATGAATTATAACTACAAGAATATCAATGACCAAACCGATGTTGATAAGTTTGTTCAAAGTTCAAATTTGGCCAACAAGCTACTTAGTGACCTTACCTTTAGCTATAATCAAAGAGATCCTGGAAATTTTTACTATAATAAAAAAAGTTTGATTCAGGCATTAATTAAGCATGCACTTAAAGAAAAGGATATTAATACAACCTTCGAATTTGGGATATATAGTCCTGCCACTAATTCAATGATACTTCAAAAAACAGGTAAGTATCCCGATGAATTACTTAACGAAAGTTTCTGGTTTGATCTAACACCGCTAGGATCGTTATTTACTCTTCCTAATAGATTACTTATTTATTTTCCCAACGAAAAGAAATTTATTATCAGTCAGTTATGGATTATGCTGGCAGTATCAGTTGTTTTGTTCCTGGTTATAATTGTATCATTTTCATTTAGCATTTATACTATATATCGTCAAAAGCGACTTTCTATAATGAAAAACGACTTTATAAATAATATGACTCATGAATTTAAAACGCCTATATCAACAATATCATTGGCATGTGAAGCATTAAAAGACAAGGATATCAAGAAAACAGAATCGTTATACGATAACTATATTGGGGTAATCCGTGAAGAAAATGTTAGGCTTGCACTTATGTCGGAACAAATACTGCAAACTGCAATAATTGATAAAGGCCAGCTTAAGCTGAAAAAATCGATCAACAATATGCACGATATCATAAATGTTGCAATTAGTAGTAAAAAAATGGCAGTTGATAGTAAAGGTGGAAAAATAAAAGTTGAGTTTAAGGCAAAACACTTTGATATATCAGGTGACAATATACATTTAACAAATGTGATTTTAAACCTATTGGATAATGCAATAAAATATTGTATTGAGACGCCAGATATTGTTGTTAACACAATAAACAATGGGAATTATCTGCTAATAAGGGTAAAAGATAATGGCATTGGAATTAGTAAATCGAATAGGAAAAAAATATTTGAAAAACTCTATCGAGTTCCCACAGGGAATATTCACAATTTTAAAGGGTTTGGTCTGGGACTAAGCTATGCTAAAGCAATTATTGATCAGCACGATGGAGAAATAAGTGTTGATTCAGAACCCGGAAATGGTTCAACTTTTACAATTAAATTACCCTGTCTGACAGCAGGCAGGTAATAAAATAATAATTAGATATGGAAAAAGAGACCCGCATATTACTGGCAGAGGATGATAAAAATCTTGGAAATATTCTTAAGACATATTTGGAAGCCAAAAGTTACCCAACAGTATTATGTCAAGATGGCAAGATTGCATATGAGACATTCAAAAGAGAAGAGTTTGACTTTTGTGTACTTGATATAATGATGCCCGAGATGGATGGGTTTACCCTGGCAAAAAAAATCAGAAAGATTGATAAGGAAATTCCTATTCTATTCTTAAGTGCTAAAGCAATGCAGGAAGATAGGATTCAAGGTTTCGAGGTTGGTGCTGATGATTATTTAACTAAACCATTTAGTATGGAAGAGCTTCTTCTGCGAATTAAAGCGATCCTACGAAGAAGTATTAATACAGAAAATACTAATAGTAAATCGGAATTTAAATTTGGAAAATATACTTTTGAATACAATCGACAAACTTTAACTATTGGCGAAATTGAACAAAAATTAACATCAAAAGAAGCCGAATTGCTCAAGCTACTTTGCGAAAACATGAATAATGTTCTGGATCGAACAATCGCCCTAAATAAAATTTGGTTCGACGATAGTTATTTCAATGCACGATCGATGGATGTTTATATTACTAAACTTCGTAAATATTTAAAAGGAGATCCAAATGTTGAACTAATAAATGTACATGGGGTTGGTTTTAAGCTGGTTATTAGTAAATAGAATTGGATGATTGGTCATTTGTATTCCTTCTTCTGTCCATAAATCCATTCTTCCATCCACCCAACCTTGCTTATGTTAAATGATAACAAAGTTAATTGGTGAGTGCGGAATTTTCTTATTCGCACCCCATCTAATTTATTTCACTAGTTCGGCCTAGGGATAAAGTATCATCTTTAATAATATTCCAAAGATGAGCTGATCCGGGCCCCTTATCTTTGTTTGTAAGCACAATTAAGGTTTTCTGGTATTTCATATCACGGATATAGAATGTTCTAAAACCTTTCCACCATCCAAAATGAAATACTGTGCTATCCCTGTCTTCTTTTACACGCCAACCGAATCCATAATTGTTTTTTCTTTTCCAATATTTAGGACTTCCTGACATAAAGGATTCACTTATGATTGAATCGGGGAGTAAAGTAAAATTATCCATGGCTCTATCATATTTATATAAATCTCCAACGGAAGTATAAATATTCTTATCCCCCATTACTCCATTAAGATATTCGTTAGTCATTTCACGCCAACGCCATCCCTTCTTGTAAAAACCGGGAACACCTTCTTCGATATATAGGGGCACAACAGTATCGTCTCGCATGTTATAAACAAAGGAATCATTCATTCCAAGGGGATTAAATATCCGTTCATCAACAAAAGTCTCAAAATGTTTCCCAGTTATTTCCTCAACAATGTTAGCAAGTATTGCATAGTTTGTATTACAATATGAAATCCATTGTCGGCAGTAAAATAACTATCGGGCACATGCTCAACGAATAAGTCAAGCATATCATCATTATTCATCGGGATTTTTTTGTTACTCCACTTATCATGAGCCAGACTCATATACCTTGGTAGTCCTGCCCGATGAGTCAAGAGCATTCTTATTGTTATGTTTTCATAGGGAAAGGTGGGTAAATAATTTCGTACATCAATATCATAGTCTAGTTTACCATCATTTTTAAGAATCATGATGGCCATGGCACTAAACATTTTAGAAACTGATGCTAGCTGAAATGCATCAGAAGTGGTTAACTCTTCTTTTTTTGATCTAATATTTCTATAACCATACGCCTTCTGGAAAACGACTTTTCCCTTTTCGGCATATAGAACTGTACCATTAAAACCTGTTAGTTTAACTAAGCTCTTGAACTTATTATCAAGTTCTTCAGCCTTAATAGCGATTATAGCACTATCAGGATTAATGAATAGATTGTCTCCTATTTCAACTTCAGCGATATGATGAGGAACTTCAACATTCTTAACCTCACCTTCACATGAGGCCAACATTATTAAGATTAGAGGTAATAGTAATCTATAATATTTTAAAAGATGATAGTTCATTAGCGGGCAAAAATACTAAATGACATCGTCCAATGGACTTTATATTATTGAAAAAAAATAATTGAATGTCCGATATCGGATGAATTTGCAACTCACATAGTTAATACAACAATATACAAACCACATTACCTGTTACATACATTTTTCGGTACGCATATTGATAAATTTAAAATGATGATTTTTTTAATTTCATATTTGCTTATTTCATTAATAATTTCCTTTTTTTCATTTGGAAAGCGAATTAGTTTTATTGGAACACTTCTTATAAATCTGTTATTAACTCCCGTTATTGGAATAATTAGTGTAATAAAGGCTGACAATAACATTATAACTCATAATTATACTAATACCAGTTCATGTGTGTACTGTAATATTGAAGTAATGGATATAGGAAGCATGTGTCCTAATTGCGGAAAAGAAATGGAAGTTACTATTATCAAAGATGGTAAGCTAGGCGTAGCATAAGTACATCAAAATCACAAATCAATTATTCCTTTTTGAACTCCTTATAAATCTCTTTTCTTCCCGGTGACTTTATCCCATAAAATTCAAATTGTTTACGCATGTACTGTTTCATCTGCAAGGCGATTTCAGGATTAACGTTCTTTTCGAAAGATTCAATTAGTGGTAACAGATAGTTTGGTGTGGTTGTCATTTATTAGTTAATTGGTCATTGGATAATTGGTTTTCTATGTGAATTCTTCCATTCTTCCAATACCTAATCTACAAGCACAACTTTTTTTGTTGTCAAGATATCTCCATCTTCAATTATTTCAACCATAACGATGCCAGAGATAAGATAGTCATGCTTCCATGATCCTTTTTTTGAATTAACCTGAAATCCTTCAATAAACTTACCAGTTCCATCATATATATTGATGTTGTATTTTCCTTTTCTTGGGAATTCAAAGTTTAGTTTACCTCTGGATGGGTTAGGATAAATTTTAATATTATCAGTTTTAACATTGTTTTCAGGAGCTCCAACAATCTGCTTATCCCAAACCGCTAAAGTATATTCACCCGGTAAAATATTATCCACCATAATACTACCTGCCGAAAATACTCCAATTCTGGTTTGAGATATTGCCTGCCAATCAGATGCTGTATTTTCACGATAAACAATTACTACCGAATCATTGTTCGATGTAATTAATCCATTATCCAGATTTCCTGAAATACTATAGAAAAAACTTCCCCTTGCCTGAAAACTATCATCGAAAATACCCTCCACTTTCCAATGCCTGTATGGTGATAGTGTCAGCCCTTCGATGGGTGTTTTTAAGCTGTCGGGAGCTACCCAATTATGTGTTACCCTCACTAATGATGAATCGGTTAGCTGATCAACGAAAAGTTTGAAATATGTGAGCGGAAAAGTAAATTCAGTTGGCTCAGTAAAATAGCTATGAATATCAGTGGTAGCATCATTTACCTTCTCGTAGAAGTCGATAAATGCAGCAACTGGAGCTAAGGGCATGGCTTCCATGTCATAAATTTTAACCGAATGTCCGGTTTTACCTGAGAAATGAATCGTATCTGTAAAAAGGTTAAAATCTTCATCAAACAAAGTAACCTCTACAATATTGTCATCTGCTAAAAAATCAAACCCCTTGTACTTCTGCTTTAGATATATATCTATCATAAAACTTGCACCTCCTTCAGTAACCCTAATTGAGTCGATCGAAAAATGTGGAGTTCCGGGACTCATAACCCATGCATCAAAAAATGGCGTCATATTAATACCTGTATAATCAGTTAAAAAATCGCGCATATCGTATGATGATACTGAATTATATGCAATCCCTTCAGCATTCAAATAAGCCGTTATAGCATCAAAAAACACAGAATCTCCTAAATAATTACGAAGTGTATTAACCACTGTACCCCCTTTATCATAAGCAGTTTTTCCGTACGTAACTTCTTGTGGAATATTATTTACAGCCCAATAACCACCATCAATAACATGAGCATTTTGAAGTACATCTTTATGATTTTCGCGCATTTCTGTAATAAACATTTCATGATTGTAGAGAACTTCCTTGTAATAAATATCGCAAAATGTTGCCCAGCCCTCATTTAACCACATGTCTTCGGCAGTTGAACATGTAACTTTATTACCAAACCACATATGAGAAAGCTCATGAGTGTATAGATACTCTGATGACGTTCCTCCATTTATGGACGAATGAGGATAGGCGATATTACTAACATGTTCCATTGCCCCAATCGCTGTGCCGGTATACCCGATTTTCTTAAATGGGTAGGGTCCAAAATGAGATTCAAAGAAGTCCATAATCTCATGTAAATGAATAAATGATCCTGCTACATTTCCCGCACTAGCAGGTTTGGTAAATATGCTAATTGGAATTGTATCTTCAATGCCAAAATATTCGTCTTTATATTCAACATAATCGCCCAGAGTTACCGATGCCAAATAAGTTGGAATGGGATGTGGGATTTGCCAATGCCATGTGGTTGTATTGTTGCCATTATTAACGGTATCAAGAAGTAATCCGCCAGCCGTAACAGTGAGCCCTGTTTGAGCAGTTGCAATAACATCATATTCTGCTCTATCGGTAAAATTATCAATGCAAGGAAACCATGTTTTGCCCAAATTATGAGGTATTGATTCAAAACCAACTCCTAGGTTAAATGCATAATCTCCCGAAAAATGAAATCCTCCCCAAGATTCATGAAATGGCTGACCATGATAATAAACCCTAACTAAAACTGTATCGTTATTTGTTATTGGATTATCAAGATTAATTGTAATTCTCTCATCAATGTGGCTAAACGAATTTATATTTTCATCAACAAAAACTGAATCGGTAATCAAATCCAATAATTCGAGCGGAATATAATTTAGCAAAGGAACTAATGAGGTAATCATAATATCAGTATAACCTGATATTGTTTGGTTGGATGTATTAATTTCTTCAAGATTAATAGTATAGTGTATCGCATGAATTGTATCACCAATTCCATTATTTGTTGATTGCGATATTCCAAATGTGGAAATAAGTAAAATAAATAGAAGTATGGCTATCTTTTTCATAACAATGATTTTGCAAATGTAAAATTAGTTCTTTTTTGGACTTAGTAAAAAACAGTTCCCCTGTCCGCATTCGTACACATAGGTGTTTCTTTCTGGACACTAAAATAAAAACACATTTAACATTTTTTAATCATTCAATTGTAAGTCAATTGATTAAATTTGTGGCACATTTTTAGATAATGTAAAGACAAAATTATAAAACCTGGCATCATGAGAATAAGGAAATCTGTACTTATTTTAGTATTGGCACTTGTTACATTTGGTATTAATGTAACTGCTCAAAAATTATGGACATTGGAAGAATGCATTAATTATGCGTTTGAAAATAATTTAAACATAAAACAAAGTGTATTAAATGTTGAAGCAACAAACCATGATTTATTGCAAAGTAAATTAAGTATTTTGCCTTCTGTAAATGCTTCTACATCACAAAATTTTACATGGGGAAGATCACCAGATGATTTAACCAACCTATATGTTACTCAACAAAAACAAAGCACATTTTTTAATTTGAATTCAGAAGTAACACTTTTTAACGGACTCCAGCAGCTCAACAATATTCGTAAAGCTCAGTTTGATTTTTTGGCAGTTAAATATGATTCAGACAAGATAAGAAACGATATTTCATTGAATATTGCTGCTGCATACTTAAGAATCCTTTTTAATATTGAATTGGTAAATAATGCTCAGCGACAGGTGAATATAAGCAAAGAACAAATATCAAGGACTGAAAAACAAGTAGAAGCAGGTGCTGTAGCCAGAGGTAGCTTATTTGACATTGAAGCACAAAGTGCTGGTGAAGAAGCAAATCTAATCAGTGCTAAAAACAATGTAATGTTGTCATATTTAGACTTAATGCAATTACTTGATATTGAATCAAGTTCAAAATTTGATATTGTCAAACCTGAATTTGAAATTGTCAACATTCCGGAATTACTGCCTGCCGAAATGATTTACAACAAATCGGTATTAATAATGCCTGAAATTAAAAGTGCCGAATTAAGACTTCAGAGTGCTGAGCGGTCGGTGGCGATTTCAAAGGGAGTAAGAAGTCCACGAATATTTGCATCAGGTTCATTTGGTACTCTTTTTTCCGATCAAATACGGACATTAACAGGTTATGACCCTGAAGGATATCCCATATATGGAGACATAATACCATTTGATAAGCAGTTTAAAGACAATCGTGATGGTTCATTACTTTTTGGCATGTCGATACCTATTTTTAATGGTTATCAAACTTCCACAAATATTAAAAAGACGAAGATTTACTACGAAAATGCAAATCTGGAACTTGAAATTGAAAAAAACATACTTCGCAAAAACATTGAGTCATCTTATGCTGATGCCATTGCTGCATACCAAACCTTTATTTCACGTCAAAAAAGTGTATTTGCTTTTACTGAATCATTCAAATATACTGAAGAGAAATTTAATGTTGGAATGGTAAACTCTACCGATTACAATGTTGTAAAAATTCAACTCGCAAATTCTGAATCAGATTTGGCATCTTCAAAATTTGACTACATCTTTAAAACCAAAATCCTTGATTTTTATCTTGGCCGAAGTTTATCACTTAATGATATTGCAAATGTCATAGAAAAATAGTTTGCAGTTTGAATTGGAATAAAAACTATTTTTATGTCATATTTTTTACACATTGTAAAATCCCATAATAATGACAAAAAAAAGTAATAAAAAACAAATCTGGATTGTAATTGCAATTGTTGTAGTGCTTGCAGTTATTACAGTTCTTGCTATAAATAAGAGTAAAAATTCAGGTAGCACAAAAGTAGCAACTGAACAAGTTGAATTGAGAAAAATTGTTGAGACTGTTTCCGCTAACGGTAAAATTCAGCCAGCAAAGGATATAAAAATAAGCCCCTATATTTCAGGCGAAGTTGTAGAACTCTTCGTTAAAGAAGGTGACTTTGTTGAAAAAGGTGAACAACTTGCAAAAATAGATCCCGAAATTTATCTACGCGCATACGAAAAAACTGAGGCATCAATAAATACATCAAAAGCAAATCAGGCAAATTCAAACGCCAGGTTGTCTCAAAGTAAAGCTCAATTTGCAAAAGCTAAACTTGATTTCAACCGTAGCAAAACCTTGTGGGATAAAAAAGTTATTTCTGATGCAGATTTCGAATCAGCAAAATCGGCTTACGTAGTTGCTCAGGCAGATGTTGAAGCTGCAGAAGAAAGTTTTAAATCAAGTAAGTTTCAGGTTAACAGTGCCAATGCATCGCTTAAAGAAGCAAGAGAAAACCTTAACCGTACAACTATCTATGCACCAAACGAAGGTACTGTTTCTAAATTAAGTGTTGAAGTTGGAGAGCGTGTAACTGGTGCTTCTCAGTTTTCGGCAGGTACCGAAATAATGCGTATTGCAAATCTTGACATAATGGAAGTTAATGTAGAAGTTAACGAAAACGATATAGTTAGAGTTACCCTTTTAGATACTGCAATTATAGAAGTTGATGCATATCTTAACCGGGAATTTAAAGGTTTGGTTACTGAAATAGCAACATCAGCAAATACAGTTGGAGTAAGCGCTGATCAGGTTACAAATTTTGATGTAAAAATAAGGTTGTTAAAAGATTCATATGCTGATCTAATAAAAACAGACGCAGCTATATCTTCACCATTCCGTCCCGGAATGTCGGCTACAGTTGAAATTGAAACTGAAACAGCAGTAAATATACTAACAGTTGCTATTCAAGCTGTAACAACCAGAGCTGACACATCAGGCAGAATTAAATCAGCTAGTGAAAAACGCGAAGAAGAACGTGTTAATTCGAATATTGGGATTACTGAAAATAAAGAAGTTGTTGAGGAGTATGTGTTTATTTTTGAAGATGGAGTTGCAAAACTTAAAAAAGTAAGTACCGGTATTCAGGACAATACATTTATTGAGATTACCGAAGGATTAGTTGTAGGTGACGAAGTAATAGTAGCGCCCTATAGAGCCGTATCTAAGACTCTAAAAAATCGTGATAAAGTAGAAAAGGTAGACAAAAAAGACCTTTTTACATCAGAAAAAGACGAATAATATTGGCTAAAATTTTAAATATTGAAACCTCTACCAGGGTTTGCTCAGTAGCATTATCAATTGATGGAGAGATTGTTTCACTTCACGAATCGCACACGAAAAACTCACATGCTGAACTAATTACTCTGTTTTGTCAGAATGCTGTTACGGATAGTGGATTAAAATTTACTGACATAGATGCACTTGCTGTAAGTAAGGGTCCTGGTTCATATACTGGTTTACGCATTGGTGTTTCCACAGCTAAAGGCTATTGCTATGGTTTGGACATCCCACTAATATCAATCGGCACATTGGAAGCAATGGCACATGGAATACATAATTACCAAGATTCAATTAACGAACTAAAGGAAGTACTTTATTGTCCGATGATAGATGCCAGACGCATGGAAGTTTATGCTGCTTTATTTTCAAGTACATTGGTAGAGATTGAATCAACCTCAGCCAAAATTATTGACAATAATTCGTTTACTGATTATTTATCATCCAACCAGATAATTTTCGCCGGTGATGGAGCTTCAAAATGCAAGGATGTTTTGGGCCATCAGTCAAACGCGATTTTTATTGATGATTTTCATCCCTCAGCAACATACTTAGCGAAAATGGCCGAGAAGAAATTTATTAATAGTAATTTCGAAAGCACTGCCTACTTCGAACCTTATTACCTTAAAGACTTTGTCCCTGGCATACCTAAGGTTAAGGGATTGAGGATGTAATTGGTAATTGGATAACTGGTCATTGATCATTGGTTGATATTTACCCATCATGTCAATCTCCCAACCTTCCAACACTCCAACACTCCATTCCTCAAATACTTGAGTTGTTTGATTGTCATTGGTGGTCATTAGTTGTCATTGATTGTCATTTATCAATCCTATCAACTCTCCATTACTCCACCATTCCAATACTCCATCCTTCCAACCCTAACACTCCAATCTTCCACCTCCCTAATAAACCCTCTTATACTCCTTTACATAAACCTCATGCCCCCTAAACAGAGATGTGCTAATAGAAAAATAGAACACATTAGCCTTTAATCCTTTATATGGTTGAGATGTAATCCCATCGTTAACCTCGGTGTAACTCTGATTAAAGAATTCTGATAGATAATACTTGAATTTCAAACTAAATCCATAGGGAAATTGTACTCCGGCAAATACTGTATGGTAATATGAGGGTACACGCTTACTAAACCATACGTTGAATTTATCCTCCTTTATTTCATTAATAAACGTCTTCTCCTTATAGTTTAATGGAAACTCTATTTCATAACCTCCAAAGAAAAATAATTTGTCCATCTTTCCAACCTTCACTCCTACCGGGATACCTATATCATAATTACGAAATTTCTTTTTAGTTCCATTACTATTGGGCTCGTCGTAAATAAACCCGATATTTCTAACTGCTCCTCCAAACAGGAAACCAATATTCTTGTTGACATCATAATTTCCATAGAACTGAAAGTTAAAAACTGGTGACCACCTCATAATGTTGCCATTTTGGTTTCCATTATTGTCAACTGTAGCAAATGAAAAAATCATTTCCCCTCCTGTGGTTGTGTAAAAGTCTGTCTGAGCAAAAGACAGGGTAGAGAGGCAAAAAATTGCAATGATCAAATATAAAAATCGTTTCATAGTTGTAGGATTAAGTTTACTATACAAATCTAAAAATAATTCATAATCGAAACTAACTATTTATTTTGAACGAAAGTTATATTTTTAACTAAAGTATCTTTCCTAACTTTTCTTCTAGCTGATGGTTAAGCTCTTCCATACTTCCATTATTTTGAAGGACAAAATCAGCCAACTTAATACATCTGCTTAAGTTTTGTTTGTTGGGATCAATAGCTGTGAATTCCCGTTTTTCATTTGTTAAAAAAGTATCGAAACTAATATTATCTGTTGATGAAGCTCTAATGGTAATTCGGTTATATCTAACTTTTGGATCTGCATCCACAGCAATCAGATAAAAATTTCCCTGTTGTGTTAAGAAATCAACTTCACCGGGTGTCCTAATGCTTTCAATTATTGAATTACCGCCATACTTCGCTGCTTTTTCATACAATTGTTCAATAATATAGGAAGGGGAATGCTTTGCTCTAAGCTCATTTGCAACTTCTGTCATCGAGTCACGATTTACAATCATTCCTCTTCTTTCGATTTCCTCAATTAAAAATGACCTTACGGAATAATGCTTAAAGCCCTTGTTATTAACTAGATAATTAACAATCGTCCCTTTACCTGCTCCTAGTGTGCCTGTTATTCCTATTATTTTCATGCTACTGGTTTATTTGTTATTGCCTGCCTGCCGGCAAAGGCAGGGATAATTGGTCATTGATTGTCATCGGTAGTCATTAATGAGAATTAACCCAATCTTCCATTCCTCCATCCTTACTGACTTCCATTTTCTATCTTCCGATTTTCAGCCCCCATTACTCTCCACCTTAATATCTTTAATCCATTTCCCCATAACAATTGGCTCGTAGTCATTCATTTTATCAATCAATTCTTCAATATTTGATGAAACGATGATATTCTCTCTATGCTCCTTTCTAACGAAACCAGAGTTAACTGCTTCATCAAGAAATTTCAGCAGACTATCATAGTAGCCTTCAGTATTTAACAAACCTATCGGCTTGTCGGATATCCTTAGCTGGTTGTGAGTTAGTATTTCTGAAAGTTCATCCAGAGTTCCAAAACCACCAGGCATAGCAATAAACCCATCCGACATATTAGCCATTAACTCTTTGCGCTCAGCCATGGTTTCAACGCTAATAAGCTCACTAATTCCCTTATGTTCAACTTCTTTTGCTATTAGCAGATGCGGCATTATACCAATCACTTTTTTTCCTCCTCTAAGTACTTCATCGGCGATTATTTTCATGAGGCCAACATCAGCTCCTCCATAAATAAGTTCGATATCCATCTTAACCAGATACTCACCAACTTGTTTTGCAGCTTCTCTATATTCTACTTTGTTCCCCATACTTGAGCCACAAAAAACACAAATTCTTCTCATAATAATTGATATTTATGGTTACAAATTTAGGTTAATTTTGCCACATGATCTTAATAGATACACATACACATCTTTACCTGGAATATTTTTCAGAAGATAGAAACGAAGTGATTCAAAATGCAATTAATCAGGGTGTTGATCTTATGCTTCTACCTGCAATTGATATATCTTCCTTTGATTCTATGAAAGAATTATCTACTACTTTTCCCAATAATTGTTTACCAATGATTGGTTTACACCCCACATCGGTTAAAGATGATTATGAAAAAGAGATGCAACTTGTGGAAGATCAATTAGCTGCAGGAGGATATATTGCTGTTGGAGAAATTGGTATTGATTTATACTGGGATAAAACCCATTTCGAACAACAGAAGGATGCTTTTAGAAGACAGTTGAAACTTGCAAAGAAATACCATCTTCCAGTGGCAATTCATACACGCGATTCATTTGATGAAATATATCCAATTGTTGTTGATGAATTAACGGAGGAGTTAACAGGAGTATTTCATTGCTTTACAGGATCTGCGGAAGAAGCAAAAAAAATTATGGATATTGGTTTTTTAATGGGAATTGGTGGAATAATCACTTTTAAAAACTCAGAACTTTCAGAAGTTGTTCAAACAATTCCTGTTGAATATTTACTACTTGAGACTGATGCCCCATTTTTAACTCCTGCACCATTTCGCGGTAAGCGCAATCAAAGTGCTTACATAACTTATATAGCTAATAAATTAGCTGAAGTTAAGGGTGTAAGTAATAATTATATTGCTGAAATAACAACCCATAACGCAAACAAACTATTTAAATTAATCTAGTTATGATTGAAGAAACTTCAATTTTAGTAATTTACACCGGTGGTACAATTGGTATGATTGCCGATAAAAAATCAGGTGCGCTTGTGCCATTTAACTTCGACCAAATCAATAAACAAATTCCTGAACTAAGCAGGTTTAATTTTAGACTCGATTTTCATTGTTTCGACCCAATACTTGATTCTTCAAATATGGATCCAAAGGTTTGGATCAAGTTAGCACACATTATTGAATACAACTATGAAGAGTATGATGGGTTTGTAGTACTACATGGTTCTGACACAATGGCTTATACAGCTTCCGGACTTAGTTTTTTGTTGGAAAATTTGAATAAGCCAGTTGTTTTTACCGGTTCGCAATTACCTTTGGGAGTGTTACGTACAGATGGTCGTGAAAACCTTATAACTGCAATTGAAATTGCCGCCGATAAAGAAGATGATACTCCGGTTGTCCCAGAAGTATGTATATATTTTGAAAATCGTCTGATGCGTGGCAATCGGACTACAAAATATAATGCCGAAAACTTTAATGCATTTGTATCAGGAAATTTGCCTCTGCTTGCTGATGTTGGTATTTATATTAAATATAATAAGAATATAATTCTAAAACCTAACTTTAAGAAACTGAAGGTTCATAAAAAAATGGATACCGGAGTTGCTATATTAAAACTGTTTCCTGGAATTAGTGAGGAATTTGTTAATTCATTTTTTAACATAAACGGTCTAAAAGCTGTTGTTCTTGAAAGTTTTGGATCGGGAAATGCACCATCAGAACCTTGGTTTATTAATGCTATTAAGTCGGCTTGCGATAAAGGTATAATAATATTAAATGTAACCCAGTGCTTAGCGGGCGCAGTTGAACATGGTAAATACGAAACCAGTATTAAGCTTCAAGAAATTGGAGTTGTAAGTGGTCGTGATATAACATCAGAAGCCGCCATAACAAAACTTATGTACTTGTTTGGTGAAGGGCATGATAAGGAAACAATAATTAAACTATTAAATAGTTCATTACGTGGGGAGGTATCTAATTGACAAAAAAAGGCTACTCTTCGTGATAGAATATTTATAAAAGTCAATATGTCATTCTGAACAAAATGAGAGATTTCGTTAAGACCATATTAAAAGCCATTCAATTGCAGGCGAATTCATGTAGTCTTAGCTCAATTATCAGTATCCATGGCAAACAAGTAACATTGTTAAGTTTAATTACTCAAGTCATGCTTATCATAAGTTAACTTCCTATTAAAAAAATAACTACTTTGCAGGCAAATTCATTTTCGCCACTTACAACATGAAACGACAGGTAACTATTAAGGACATCGCTGAAAAATTAGGAATTTCACCATCAACAGTTTCAAGATCCCTTAAAGACCATCCGGATATTAGTGTTAAAACGCGAAATGCTGTTAAAGAGTTAGCAAAATTACTCGGGTATAAGCCAAACTTAATTGCATTAAACTTAAAAAATAGTCGTACAAACACAATCGGGTTAATTGTACCTGAAGTTGACCATCATTTTTTTTCTACAATTATTAATGGAATTGAAGAAGTTGCCTATCAATACAATTATAATGTATTGGTTGTTCAATCGAATGAATCATACATGCGCGAGGTACTTAATACACAAACATTATTGGGAAATAGAGTTGATGGAATGCTGGTTTCATTTTCGAAGGAAACCAAGGATTTTTCACATTTTCAGCAAATCATCGACAATGAAATACCCATTGTTTTTTACGATCGTGCAATTGATAATTTACAGGCTGATGTTGTTGTTGTTGATGACTACTCAGGCGCCTATGATGCTGTAAATCACTTAATAAACAGAGGTTGCCGACGAGTAGCATTTTACTCAGCACCTCAACATTTAATACTTGGCAAAGACAGACTTCACGGATATGTGGATGCACTAGAACACCATAAGATTAAATACGATAAGAATTTGGTATATTCTTGCGATACTTTTGATGCGGCCATGAAAATATCAAATAGTGTACTAAAAAAAGTTGACCGACCGGATGGGATTTTTGCAGTAAATGATTTAACTGCTCTTGGAGTAATGAAAACAGCAAGGTTGTTAGGAATTAAAATACCTGAAGAACTAAAGATTGTTGGGTTCGAAAACAGTCGTACAGCCAAAATTAGCGAACCTGAACTTACTTCTGTTGATCAGTTTGGTTACAAACTGGGCAAAAAAGCTATGACGATGTTATTGGAAAGAATTAAAAATGAAAACCTGGTTTACGAGCCTACAAAACACGTTATAAAAACAAAACTCATTATACGGGGATCGAGCTAAGCCAATGAGACTTTTATTTTGTTACACAAAATAAATTAGTCGAATTCCTGCCCGTTCACTCAGGCGGGGATCCTGAGCAAAGTCGAAGGATCTAATTGCTTATACCTGCCAGCCATTATAATGGACGAATTGATGATTGACTTACTGTACTTTAAGGCAAAAATCGTGATACATTTTGTATTAACCAGCTTGCATTAGTGAGCCTCATCACCCAATTATAATCAACGCAATCGTTTGTTATACCAAATGTTTTTCTCACCAGATCAACTAATTATATCAATTCTTAAAAAATGTAAAAATTTTATTTATTACTGGCATTTTTCAAACAATAAAGTTACTTTTGTAGTGTAATAATCAAATTACTGGTGAAATCAAAAATTTTTATTAACTAAAATGATAAGTATTATGAAAAAAACTACACTTAAATTTCTTGCAATTGCGATGTTCTTATTTATGGGAACTTATGTAATGGCGCAAACACAGTTTTCAACAACTTTTAATGTTAACATGACTGGTGTTGAAATATTTAATCCTGAAACTGACGATGTTTATATGTCGGGGAATTTTGCTGGTTGGACTCAACCAGGTTTAGATGAAGCTTACAAGATGACTCCTGACGGAGTTGGCTCATTGATGTATACAATAACTCTTGCTGTCGACTCAGGTGAAGTTCAATATAAATACTTCAGGGTTATTGATGGCGCAGCATCATGGGATAATGGTGAGTGGACAGGTGATCCTAACCGTAAAGTTTATTTAACTGGTGAAACAATCTATGATAACATATGGGGTACTAAACCTCAAGATGTTACTTTTAATGTTGACATGACTGGTGCTGACCCATTTGATCCAGCTACTGATGACATTTATATTGGCGGTAGTTTGGCAAATGGTTGGGCTACACCTGGCTCAGTGAGTCCTTATATGATGACTACATTAGATGATGTAATTTATAGTATAACATTATTACTTTATCCTGGTGATTATGCGTTTAAGTATTTCAGAATTATCGACGATGTTGCAAGTTGGGATAATGGAGAGTGGGCCGGTGATCCAAACCGTGAAGTAACTGTTGATACAATTGCCATGGTTATTGATGATGTATGGGGTGATATTGAAGCAGGCATCTTCGGTGAACCAAATCAATTTACTTACAGCATGTATCCAAATCCAGTTCTAACAGTACTCAACATCGACAATACTTCTGACGTAAGTCAAATTAATGTATTTGATGCTACTGGCAGAATTGTGAGAACTGTTGAAGTTGCAACTTCTCAAGTAACTATTGATGTTGCTGATCTTCAAGCAGGTGTTTACATTGTAAATGTACATAACGAAAAAGGAACTCAATCGTCGAAGTTTGTAAAGAACTAAGATTATTTTAAGTACTATGAAAGCCGTATCGCCTAAGGTGATGCGGCTTTTTTTGCTATGAATTCTATATAAGACTATCATATTTATTTGACAATCATCAACTAATAACCTAACTTTGATGATTCCTTTTTTAATCTTAAAAAATCAAATAACCTAAAGTTAATTGTTATGAAAAAAACCACCCTTAAATTTTTTACTATTCTAATATTTATTCTCTTGGGAATGAACCTCGATGCACAAACGCAGTACGACATTACTTTTGAAGTAGATATGACCAATGCCGACCCTTTTAACCCTGAAACTGAGGACGTTTATATAACAGGTAGTTTTGCAGGCTGGACGAGACCAGGGGATGATGACTCATATAAATTAGAACCCGTTGAACAAGGATCAATGTTCTATACATTAACAGTTGCCATTGATACCGGTGAAATACAATATAAGTACTTTAGGGTGATTGACAATGAACCAAGCTGGGACTATGGTGAATGGATAGGTGATCCAAATCGTGAAGTATTAATTAACCAAACCACAACTTATAATGATATTTGGGGAGTAATTACCTCAGATATTTACGATGTTACTTTTGAAGTTGACATGACTGATGCAGATCCTTTTAATCCAGAGACTGACGATGTTTACATTACCGGAACCTTTACAAATTGGGCTACACCAGGATCAGACATTACTTTCAAAATGGAACCTGTTGAGCCAGGATCAATGTTCTATACATTAACTCTTCCTGTAGCTGCCGGCGATATAATGTACAAATATTTTAGAGTTATACTTGGTGTTCCTAGTTGGGATAACGGAGAATGGATAGGTGATGACCGTGAAAAATTAGTAGTTGGCTCAACTGTTTTCTACGATATTTGGGGACAAATTTCAGGCACAATTGATGTCACTTTTGAAGTTGACATGACCGATGCTATCCCTTTTAACCCAACAACCGATGACGTATATATAACAGGTGATTTTACTGGATGGGTTCAGCCAGGAACCGACCTCTCATATAAATTAGAACCCGTTGAACAAGGATCTATGTTCTACAGGTTAACAGTTTCTATAGTAGGAGGTGAAATAGTATACAAATACTTTAGGATTATTATGGGCGTTCCTAGTTGGGATTATGGTGAATGGGTTGGTGATCCAAATCGTGTAGAATTAATTTATAATCCAATGATTATATACGATATTTGGGGAGATATACTTTCAGATATTTCTAATGAGTCTAATATTTTCACATATAGCATGTATCCAAATCCAGTACTAACAATTCTTAACATCGACAACACATCCGACATAAGTCAAATTGATGTATTTGATGCTACAGGCAGAATGGTAAGAACTGTTGAAGTTGCGACTGCTCAGGTAACTATTGATGTTGATGATCTTCAAGCAGGTGTTTACATTGTAGTTGTACATAACGAAAAAGGAACTCAAACATCCAGGTTTGTAAAGAACTAAGATAGTACGAAGTTATTAAAAGCCGTATCGCCTGAGGTGATGCGGCTTTTTTTAAGTAAATTTGTAACATATCAATGCTATATTTAAAATGAAAACCAGATTGAGATCTCTTTTAAACCTAACTTCTGTCATCATGAGCGAATGCGAAGGATCTGATAACGCAACTACATTTAAATCTCGGAGATTCTTCACTTCGTTCAGAATGACAAAAAGTTCAGTAGTGTATATTTTAACTTTGCTTATTACTATAGTTGGTGCGTGCACAACCACCCAGCATAAAACTAAAACTAATGAGCCTCCCCATTGGTCAAAAAACCAAATATGGTATCAAATTTTTGTGGAGAGATTTAATAACGGTGATACAACAAATGATCCAACTGCTGAAAATATTTATGCGGCAAGTAATTTCAGGCCTGTACCAGATGGGTGGTCAATTACACCATGGACCTCTAATTGGTATCAACCCGAAGATTGGGCAGAAAATATGGATGGTGATTTTTATGGAAAACTACAATACAGAAGATATGGTGGCGATTTACAGGGTGTAATGGATAAACTGGATTACCTTGATGAATTAGGAATAACCGCCATTTATTTCAATCCAATAAATGATGCACCTTCGTTACATAAATTTGATGCTCGTAATTGGAGACATATAGATGTGAATTTCGGTCCTGACCCTGAAGGTGACAATCTTATAATCGCTTCTGAAGACCCGGGTGATCCATCAACATGGAAATGGACATCTGCTGACAAGCTATTCCTGAAACTTGTGGATGAGTTACATAAGAGAGGGATTAAAGTTATTGTTGATTATTCATGGAATCATACCGGAGTTGAATTTTTTGCTTTTAAAGATATTATTAAAAATCAGCAAAAATCACCGTACATAGATTGGTATGATATTGAAGAATTTGACAATCCGGAAACTGATGAAAATGAATTTAAGTATCACGGATGGTTTAATTTACACAGCCTCCCCGAAATTAAAAAAGTAAATATCACTACTGAACGAAACCCGGGACACCCATACGAAGGGGATATAAACGAAGGTGCTAAAAAACATATTTATGAAGTATCCAGTAGATGGCTTGCACCCAATGGCGATGTTTCAAAAGGAATAGATGGTTACCGTTTGGATGTTGCCGACCACATAGGGTTAGGTTTTTGGCGCGATTACAGGAAGTTTATTAAATCGGTTAACCCGGATGCTTTCCTGATAGGTGAAATATGGTGGGAAGCATGGCCCGACAAGTTGATGGATCCAACACCCTATATGCAAGGTGATATTTTTGATGCCGTAATGTTCTACCATATTTATAAACCGGCAAGATACTTTTTTGCAGATACAGATATGAAACTTGATGCTTCTCAACTAAAAGATACATTGCAGAAGTTATGGGGAAATTTGGACAAACCAATGCAATATTCGATGATGAATACTGCAGCCACACACGACTCCCCTCGCCTACTATCGTCATTTGAAAACAAAGGATTGTATAAGGTTTGGGCAAAACCAAATGATGATTCAACGTATATAAGTGGCAAACCCTCCAAGGAAACATACAACAGGGTAACGCTCTACTTAATGCATCAGTTTACTATACCGGGATCACCACAAATATGGAACGGCGATGAAATGGGAATGTGGGGTGCCGATGATCCCGACTGCCGGAAACCACTCTGGTGGAGTGAACTGGAATTTGAAGATGAATATAGAAATAACTTTCAAAAAAAAGAAAAAACATTCGACAAAGTTGCATTCAATAAAAAGCATTTCGATTTCTACAAAAAGCTTATTGCCATCAGAAAAGATAATCCTGTACTGGCAACAGGTGATATCGAATTTGTTCTTGCTGAAGGAAATAAACTTATATACAAGAGGTTTGATAATAATGATGAAATACTGGTTATATTTAATCTTGAAAAGGAATCTCAGGCATTTGAAATCCCCTGGAATAATTACACTAATTTAATGGATCGCTCCACTGTTGTTGGCATGATTACTCTTGATCCGATGTCGGGAGTGATACTAAAAAGATAGCAGGACATAATAGTACGAATCTTTCGCGTATCTAAAATATACAATTAAATCCATCGTGTTAGCAACCCGGATTATTGGTAACTATCAATAATGAAGCATCAGATGATCTATAATTTCTATGTTAATCGGTATTGAGTACGCGGAAAATCCGCACAAGAGTAATAGGTAGATACATCCTCGTCGCAGACGAGGACGAATTAAGGGTATGGAGTTTTTGATTGCCGAGAAAAATAAGCTTATGTATAGAAGGTATAACAATAAGGATGAAATTTTAGTTGGGTTTAACCTTGAAGAAAATCCTGAGACATTTGAATTACCTGCAGGGTTTGATTACCTGGATTTATTTAATAATAAAACTTACAATAATGCGGTTACACTTAAACCGGCAACAGGTGTAATACTAAAACGGTTGGATTAACAGGATTATAAATCCTTTTCCCTTTAGTTCGGGATTTGGAAATCCCGAACAGCAGAGGATCATAAAAAAAACCGCTCCCAAAGGAAGCGGTTTTTTTATTTTAATTACTAATAGATAATTAATTAGTAGTAGGTTATTAAGTTACTACATAGGTGTAACCGTGTAATTCATGCCAACAATATCAACTTTAATCAAATACACACCTGTTGTAGTTGGTGGAGGAATTGATGTCGGATCAGGATCACCTTCTGTTTCTCTGTAAATTAGTACCCCACCTTCAAAAACAGCATCTGGTACCGAGCCATACATTGGAGCCCATGCTCCCTGATTAACAAGAAATTTAAATCCTTCTGTCGCATCAGAGCTTAGTGTTGTTTCAAGTTCAAATTTACCTGGAGCAACCTTTGTCATTGGAATAGCTAAACTGTTATCCCAACCTGCCTCACTAGCGTCACCAATAACATGCATGGTTTGGGCAATATCTGCAACTTCTACATTATAAACTTCGTTTACAAGGTCGAAAGTTATTAGGTAATCACCTAGTTCAGGAGGTGCTGGTAAAGCAGCAGGGTCAGGCACATCTTCAGTTGGACGATATACAAGTGGTCCGGTTTCCCATGTTGCACTTTCATCGGTACCCCATTGTGGAGCCCATTGCCCTGGAATTTCAAGAGCTTTATAGTATGGGTCATCTGGTGAGAGAGTTGCAACAATTTTGTATACCTCATTTAAAGCATCGTATGAGAACTGAAGACTAGTATCAGCATTATTCCATCCAATTGTTGTAGCGCCTCCTAATAAATACAATGGTGGAACAACAAAAGTAGTTGGATATGGTGTTACTGAAAATGGGGCAACTTCAGTAAACGCATCAATAAAATTTGATACATCATTGGCATTAACATTTGATTTAATCCTAAAACCTACAGAAACAACTGTATCTTCCGGAAATTCAGTGCCAATTTCAGCTACTATTGCTTTATTTAAAGCTTTTTGCGTAATAGTTGTAGTTAGCTCTGAAAGAGTAAATAATTCAACTGGTTCACCCCATTCTGATCCACCCAATGTATTTGTTGGAAATAATAATTGTACCGTATACAACGGAAATGGTAAATCAGCAAGTGGATAAACAACTTTAGTCCATTCAAGACTAGTTAGCACCATATCAGCAGAATCTCTAACCAACACAAATGTTGTATCAGATGGTGGCGAAAGTACCCATGCTGGATTTACAGTCGCAGCCATATTCAATACGGGCTCTTTATCGTCTTTTTTACAGCCGCTAAAAACAATGGCGACCACAAAAAAGATCATCAATATATTTATAATTTTTTTCATATCTTTTCTTATTTAAAAATTAATAGCCTGTGTTTTGAGAAACATTTGGATTAGAATTCACCTCAGAATCAGGAATAGGGAATACATTATACTTTGAATCTGTTGATTGTCCTTGTTTAACATTACCCTTCCATTGCCATACATATGTTGATTGGCTAAAATAGTTGTAGCGAATTAAATCAGTACGTCTGTGACATTCCCAGCCCAATTCACGAGCTCTTTCGTCCAAAATAAAATCGAGTGTTAAATTACTAACTTCTGGTGCATTTGACCTTGTACGTAATTCATTTATAAGATTCACCGGATCTCCTTGAGTTTCACCTGTACCACCTCTTAGGACAGCTTCAGCATACATTAAATAAACATCTGCTAAACGAAACATTGGAAAATCAGTATCGCAAAAATTACCATCAGATCCATTTACTTTTTCTCCATTAATAATTGAATAGTTTACAAATTTTGGATAAGCGTATCCGCTGGCAAACGCATTAATATCTTCGATTGAAAGAGTTTGTCCTTCAACAAAAAATGTTGCACGAAGGTCTTGATCAAGCTCAAACTTCTCAACAAATTCAGGAGTTACACGTGTACCTCCCCAACCTCCGTTGTCACCGGGGATGCCGTAATCCTCCTTGTTCATATCACCACCAACCATTGCATTTATGATAAATGTAGTGCCTCCATTGGTTTGCTCATGGATACCATCAAAACGGATGGGGAAGATAATTTCCTGCATTGTAGCATCCACTTGATCGTTATTTGCCCAGAAAAGCTGTTGCCATGATGGTGCCAGAGCGTAACTAGATGCAATAATTTTATTTGCATAGGTGAGGCATTCAGTATATTTAGGTTGTTGGATATACACCTCAGCATTTAGATAAAGCTTAGTAAGTAATGTCCATGCTGCGGCTTTGTCTACGCGGCCATATTGACCACTAGTAGCCCAAAATCGAGGCTCAACCATATCTTTTTCAATTGCTATCAATTCAGATTCGATGTAGTTAAACATTTCTTCTTTTGATACTCTAACTGGAAAGAAATCAGGATCACCAATAGGATCACTTTCTGTTACAAGAATAGTTCCACCAAATAAATCTAGGCCATGCCAATACGAAAGAGCTCTTAAAAAGCGAGCTTCAAGGCGATATTGTGCAATTTTTACTTTCCATTCATCACTAACTCCACGGTCGCTAAGTTTTCCATCGGAAGATTGACGTAAAAACTCATTAATTAATGTGGCTTGATACACAACACGGGCGTACATTGCAGCAACAAATACATCACTACTTCCCCATTGCTGGTAATGAAAATCCTTAATTGTTTGATCTTCCCAAGCTATAACAGCCTCATCGGTTGAGAGTTCCTGATGATACCAGTATTGACGTAAATAGGGACTAAAACCACCATCAATTCCGGTAATATCACCCTGTCCATCACCTTCGTTTCCACCTGTTGCCAATCCTGCATAGCACTTTGCTAAAAATTGAGTGTATGCCTCGAGATTTTCAAAGATTATTTCCGAAGTCACTTCATTTGGATCAATAGGACTCGTATCCAGATCCTTTGTACAAGCATTAAATAGGCTTCCCAGAGCCACCAATGCAATTATATATATTATTTTTTTCATTTGACTATTTTTTTAAGAATTAAAACTGAAGATTTACGCCAAAACTCCATACGCGTGATCGTGGATAGAGATTATTATCAATACCATTATATACTTCCGGATCTAATCCTTCGTAATTTGTAATAACAAAAGCATTGTTGCAAGTGGCAGCTAAACGAACATTTAATGAATTCTTAAGTAGATTCTCAAATGTGTAACTTATGGTAATATCATCCATACGGAAGAAAGAAGCTTCTTGTATAAAATAATCTGAGAAATACTGAGGAATATTAAAATTGATATCAGTAACAGAAGCTAATACATTTCCTGCATATGGTCCTTCATCGCGATAAAGACGATCGTAGGTAGCAAGTTCTGATTGTGCATTGTTGTATACATAGTTTCCAAAGTTTGCACGACCCGAGAAGAATAGTGCCCATTTTTTATAATTAAAGGTATTGGTAATACCAAAAAATAGTGGTGCATTTGGATTTTCATGTACATATTTATCATCACTATTTATTATACCATCACCATTACGATCAACATACAACCCTTGTATGGGAGTTCCATTTACGTCATAAACCTGTTCGTATACAAAAAATGACCAGGCTGATTCACCAACAGCGTGTACTTGTATTTCATTACCTACTCCACCAGAAATACCGCCATCTGACAGGCTTGCCCCCTGATATAATTTCGTAATTTTATTTTGATTGTAAGTGGCGTTTAACCCTAATTCCCAATACATATCTTCATTTGAGATAATCCGTCCATTTACAGCAAATTCAACACCTTTATTTTCAAGATCACCTATGTTTTGATCGATTCTATTTGTGAAATTTGTACCTGCAGGAACAGGTGCATTAGTTAACAAATCAGTTGTTAATCGTTGATAATACTCAATTGAACCATAGAGTCTATCATTAAAGAAACCATAATCCAAACCAATATTAGATGTTGTAGTTGTTTCCCATTTCAAATTTGGATTATATCCTTCAGGGCGAATAATTGTATCATAAATATCACCAAAAGGATACATAGAATGCTGATTACCATAACTATAACGTCCTTGGTAGCCATAATATCCACCTATATCCTGCTGTCCGGTTTGCCCCCAACCAATACGAAGTTTTAATTGGGAAATTACTTTTGAATCAGCTAAGAATCCTTCTTCGTTGATTTTCCATGCAACACCAACAGCTGGGAAAATTCCCCAACGGTTATCTTCGGAAAAACGTGATGAGCCATCCTGACGTACTGTTGCAGTTAATAAATAGCGATCCTTAAAACTATAATTTAAACGTCCAAAAAATGATAGTAAAAATAATTCACCTCTTTCAAGATCTGGAACATGATTTAAATATTGATCTGTTGAATCTCCTGTCACAGGATCAATATATATGGGTATATTGTTATTATCTGATGTGTTTTCATACCAAAAATGTTGCCATGAATAACCTGCCATAACATCAAATACACTTTGAATTGATGCAACTTCCTTTTTGTAATTAAGATAGAAATCCAATAATTCATTTTTATTTTTACTTGTATATGAATTATTTTGTCCACCACCTTTTGTGTCATCAAAAGACCATGCAGCAAAATTAGGCACGTATACAGTACCATCATTGTTTGAATTGTCTAATCCCAAATTAATATTTGCATGTAATTCAGGAAGAAAATGAAATTTGTAATCAGCCTGGAAGTTTCCATATATACGATTTTCATTTGATTTGTCGGTTTTCTGCTCAAGCAATGCCAGCGGGTTATTTGTTGCCATTGAGTTTAAACCACCACCATTTCCTAACCATGCATAATACCCACCAAATGATCCATCTTGGCTTTTTACAGGTTTGGTAGGATCCATCTGAATAGCTGCTCCTATTGCATCCCTATTGGCAAAACGATTCTTGATAAAAGTACCGTTAGCATTAATATTTAATTTCAGATGATCATCTAAAAATGTAGGATTTAAAGCAACACTTACAGTTGTACGTTGGAATTCTGAAGTTTTTAATGTTCCATCCTGATCGGAATATCCTAATGATACACGATAAGGCATCCACTTTAATGCACCTGTTGCAGATAGGGAATGATCCATGCCTATTGCACTTTGGTAGATTTCATCCTGCCAATCTGTATTATATCTTGTATTTGTGCTTGTGGAATCGGTATCATTAGCCGGAACCTGATGTCCATCCTGATCGTACCATACACCAAGCATTTGAGTATAATTTGGGTTTTTTTCTGTGAAAAGATTTACAAAACTACCAGAGGAAATCACCTCCAATGGTTTAGGTTTTTCATAAAAAGATAACTTACCTGAATACTCCAATTTTAATGGCATACCGGTTTTACCTTTTTTTGTAGTTATTAGTATAACACCATTAGATGCACGTGAACCATAAATTGCAGTTGCAGATGCATCTTTAAGTACGGTAAAAGTTTCAATGTCAGCCGGGTTAATTGCATTTAGCGCACTACGCGAACCTGAACCACCTTTGCCTGAAGTAATTACTCCGTCAATTACAATTAATGGATCGTTAGAAGCACTTAGTGAAGAACCTCCCCGAATTCGTATTGTTGAAGCTTCACCAGGTGCACCACTATTTGATGTGATTTGAACACCCGCTATTTTACCCGAAATCAATCCGATAGGGTTTGTTATCGCTCCTTTGTTAAAGTCTTCTGTAGAAACTACGGATACAGATCCTGTTGCATCCTTTTTCTTAACAGTACCATAACCGATTACAACCACTCCCTCTAGCGATTGAGCGGATGATTGCATAACAACATCAAGCTTAGTGTTTGGCTGTGCAATTATTTCTTGAGATGTATAACCAACATATGAAAAAATTAACACTTGATTTGGGGTCACTTCTATTGAGTATTTACCATCAATATCGGTAACAGTAGCTGTAGTAGTTCCTTTTACAACTATTGTGGCACCAGGAAGCGAAGTCCCGTCAAGAGCATCGGTTACAACTCCGGTAACCGCACCACTTTGTGCAAAAACGGTTAAAGTACTACCAAGTAAAACTACTGCAAACAACAGCAATTTTGAAAATAATTGTTTTACCATGATATTTAATTTAGTTATTGTGAATTTTGTGATTTTATTATTACATAGCGTATTGAAAACCAACCCAAAATTAATAATAATTAACATAAACTTAATAATGAAGTAATAAATATGTTGTTTTTAACAAAGAAAAAAATATGATTTTTATCAGTTTTTTTTAATTATTGCAATCAAAAATGAATTCAAATATATATCAAAAAACTAAAAATAGCTCCCAAATCCATGAATATTAACATCTTAAATTTATTATCAACATAAAAATTATTAGAATATTGGAAAAACTATAATATTTATGTAAAAAATTGCAAACGATTGCGAGTTGACACATTTATAAATTAAGTTTTCAACCCAATCATTTTAGCTGCTAAACTTCCACAAAATCATTCCTGTTTTTATCATCCTATTATATTAAAGCCACACACGATTGCACTAGGGTATTGTTCGTCCGTTCATGACTTATATATCTGATTTTATGCTATTTTAACTTAAATTAAGTTAAATCTGCAACTATTTCGGGTACTTTTGTATCTAATTAATAAAAAGATAATGATGAAGTTAATTCTAAGCACGTTTTTTTCACTGATAATTACAATAGCCTCAATGGCTCAATTAATATCTGCTGATCCTGCTCTTCCTACCGAAAATGATCAGGTGGTAATAACATACAACTCTGCACTTGGTAGTGGAGGATTGGCAGGTTATACTGATGATATTTATGCTCACACCGGAGTAATTACTAGCAACAGTTCATCAGGAAGCGATTGGAAATATGTAAAAGCCGGATGGAATGAAAATATACCTGCTTGTAAATTAACAATGGTTGGGAGCGATCTTTGGGAACTAAATATTGAACCTTCCATTAAAGAATATTATGGGGTTCCAGCCAATGAAACAATCTTACAAATGGCCTTTGTTTTCCGTAATGAAGACGGAACATTGGTGGGAAAAACCGATGATGGTGGCGATATTTATTATGATGTTTTTACTTCCGGATTGAACATATTAATTACAATTCCCGAAGAAAGCCCTTTAATAGTTGAATTAAATGATAATATCGAAATAGGTGGTAATAGCACCGATGCCGATTCAACATTTATTTACGATAATGGTGAACTTATTTATGCCGACACCGGTTTCATGTTCAACACAAATATAATTGCTACTTCATATGGAAAACATTGGATTGTAGCTAGTGCCAAAGATCAAAATGAAGTTGTTAGCGATTCGATATATTATTTTGTCCGTAATGAAGGAATTGTTGAAGAACTACCGGCAGGTATTGTAGATGGAATTAATTATATTGATGAAAATACAGTAGTATTATGCCTACTAGCTCCTGAAAAGGATTTTATTTTCGTTATCGGTGACTTCAATGATTGGGAAATAGACAATGAATATGAAATGAAAATTACACCCGACGGACTTCGTTTCTGGGTTGAATTAACAAATCTTGAGTCAAGCAAAGAATATGTTTTTCAGTATTTTATAGATGGAACCATAAAAGTTGGGGATCCATATGCTGATAAAGTTAGTGACCCATGGAACGATCAATGGATTAGCAATACAACCTATCCCGATTTAATTAACTATCCTGCCGGGAAGACCTATGGAATAGCTACTGTTCTTCAAACAAACCAGCAACCTTATGAATGGCAAATAGATAATTTTGAAAATCCCGAAGTTACTGACCTGGTAATTTATGAACTTCTTGTGAGAGATTTTATAGCAAAACATGATTTTAATACTCTTATCGATACATTGGATTATCTTGAACGCCTTGGCATAAATGCTATTGAACTTATGCCAAACAGCGAGTTTGAGGGAAACTCAAGTTGGGGATATAATCCTAACTACTATTTTGCTCCGGATAAATATTACGGTCCAAAAAACACCTTTAAAGCTTTTGTGGATGAATGCCATTCCAGGGGAATTGCCGTTTTCATGGATTTGGTACTAAACCACTCATATAACACCAATGCTATGGCGATGATGTATTGGAACAGTGAATTCAACCGTCCGGCTGCTAACAACCCATGGTTTAACGAGGTAAGTAATTTTGAAAATCCGGATGCACACTGGGGTAATGATTTCAATCACGAAAGTATTTATACACAACAATTTGTAGACAGTATTAACAGTTATTGGATTAATGAATACCATATTGATGGTTTCAGATTTGATTTCACCAAAGGTTTTGGAAACAACATTAAAGGCAGTAACGATCCATGGGGCAGTAATTATGACGCAGATCGTATTGCGTTATTAAAAAGAATGGCAGATAAGATATGGCAACAGAAGCTGGATGCAGCTGTGATCTTCGAACATCTAAGCGTAAACTCTGAAGAGAAAGTGCTGGCAAACTACGGAATCCTACTATGGGGAAACCTAAACTATAATTATAACCAGGCAACCATGGGTTATGGTGAATCAAACTTTGATTGGATTTCTTACAAAGAACGTGGATGGAATAATCCGCATGTTGTTGGTTATATGGAAAGCCATGATGAGGAAAGGCTTATGTTTAAAAATCTGGAATATGGAGCATCACTAGGTGATTACAGCGTTAAAGATCTTGGAACCGCTTTGAAACGACAGGAATTGGCTGCTAACTTTTTCTTTACCATACCAGGGCCAAAAATGATTTGGCAATTTGGTGAGCGTGGTTATGATGTTTCCATCGAGTTTAACGGAAGAGTTGGTGAAAAGCCACCAAAGTGGAATTATATGAATGAATGGAAGCGCAAAAATCTATATTACGTTTACTCGGCTCTTATTGATTTGAAAAAACATGAAGAAGCTTTTGCGACATCTGATTTTTCACTGGATCTTAATAATGAATTAAAGAAAATCAGGCTAAACAATGACGACATGTCGGTTGTTGTTTTAGGTAACTTTGGACTTGAAGAAGGAGATATTAATCCACAATTTCAGTTTACCGGAACCTGGTATGATTACTGGACAGGTGATTCCATAATTGTTACAAATGTTAGCGAATCAATACCACTACAGGCTGGAGAGTATAGATTATACACAAGTAAAATACTCGCAAAACCTGAATATGTTGGAATTATTGATAACGATATTAATGAAAACAATCTATTATTATATCCAAATCCAGCCAATAATAGGCTGAATATTACAACTACCGAAAATATTGTTCAGGTAAATATTTATAATTTAATTGGATCTTTAATTTATACAAGATCGGGAATTAATCAAAATATGATTAGTATAAATACAAATAGCTTTAACCAAGGCTATTACATTGCTAAGATAATAACTAATAATGGAAAAACTTATACAAATAAGTTTTTAGTACAATAAGCTGTATTGTTCATTATTTGAAGCCCGATTCGTCATTGTTTCGGGCTTTTTTAATTAATTTCGGAACATAATTGTAAACACATTTTTTTACATGACAAATATATCAATAACCAAAAAGAGTGGTGAATTAGCACCCTTTGATTCTGAAAAATTAAAACAGTCGTTATTGCGATCGGGGGCAAGCCAAAGTGATGCCGATTACGTTTCAGAAATTGTTATAGATAATATTGTTAATGGCATGTCAACACACAAAGTATACCGACTTGCATATCAACTTTTGAGAAAGAGGTCCGGTAAAGTAGCTGGCAGGTATAGACTTAAAAAAGCAATTTTTGAGATGGGGCCAACCGGATATCCATTTGAAAGCTTCATAGGAGAATTAATAAAACTGCAAGGATATTCAGTTGAAACAGGTGTTGTTTTGGATGGTAGTTGCGTAACACATGAAGTAGATGTATATGGCAATAAAAAAGATAAAACAGTTTTCGTCGAATGTAAATTCCACAACGATGTAAGGAAAAAAAGCGATGTAAAAGTTTCTTTATATGTAAAATCGAGATTTGAAGACCTTAAACAAAAGAGATTAAATCAAGTTGATGCCAATCATATATTTGAAGGTTGGATAGTAACTAATACCAGATTTACCGTTGATGCCACACAATTCGGAAGTTGTGCAGGATTAAAATTAATATCCTGGGATTTTCCAGCAAATGGAAATCTTCGACAGTTGATTGATTCATCAGGGTTTCATCCAATAACAACAATGCATTCCATAACTAACAAAGAAAAAGCTATTCTATTGGATAAGAAAATAATCTTGTGCAGGCAACTTGATGAAAGGAAAGATATTCTACTAAGAATGGGGATTCCTGAAAGACGAATCGCTCGTATTATTAATGAAGCGAATCAAATAGTTGATTTAAAGTAGAAAATGCTAAAAGTGTTTTTGCAACGAACTTAGAAGCTGATCAAGCATAATAGGTTTTGTGATAAAATCATTTGCTCCTAATTCGTAGCATGCATTTTCTTCTCCAGAAAGAACATAAGCGGTTTGAACAATAACAGAAAGTTTACTGTTGGTTTTTCTAATGTTTTTTAATACATCAAACCCACTTATCCCAGGAAGATTCAGATCGAGCAATACAACATCGATATCTTTGTTCGCTTTAAGTCTCGTTAAAGCTTCTTCTCCATCAACTGCCCATAACAACTTTGCTTTTGTACGACTTAAAGCTGCATTATAGAAACGATTACTCGTTTCAGTATCCTCAACAATGAGAATAACTTTTCCGGTAAAATCAAAATCATTTAAAGTACTCATCCCTTTTCAATATTAATTCTGCAATTATTACAGTCAACCAAATTACAATTTTTTTTTGATTAACCAGATTACAAATATATATTTATAATTACCAATCAATTTAGATGTACACTTTTGCTTCGGAATACTAACACATCTTTAATAATTGGACGAATAAATACTCTTCTCGAATGCTTTCATTTTAAGAGCATGGACTCTTTTTATCTAAATAAGTATCAACATTTGCTTTACGCCTTATTTTTCCAGATTCAGTCCTCAGGAATTCAGATAAATAGTTTATTTCTTTTGGCATTTCGTAACTATTCAAATCATCCTTACAAATCTCAAATAAATCAATAATATTATATCCTAGATTTGGCCCCTCTATAAATAGCACGAGCTTCTCCCCTAATTTTTTATCAGGTATACCTCCAATAAATAATTCTGCGTTAACATATTTTCTAATTTTTGGCTCTATTAATTCAGGGTTTAGTTTAATTCCTCCGCTTATAACTATATTATCTGATCTACCTAGAATGGAAAATGAGCCATCATTATATATCTGAGCAATATCGTTAGTACTACAATTATTAACCCCTATTCCGGGGTAATCAATAACAAGATGGTCATTGGAATCGAGAGCAATTACAACTCCCGTTAACGGATAAAAATCACCTAGATACTGATTGTCTCCTACTTTACGTAATGCAATATGAGTAATTGTTTCAGTCATTGCATACGAGTGCCATGCATTTATCCCGGGAAATTCCAATAATCTACCTTCCAGTTCATTTGAAATGGAAGCCCCACCAATTAGCAGTTGTTTAATATTCTCCAATACTAACCTTCCATTTAATGAATTAAGAAGTGTGAAAACCTGATTTGGAACCATTGCTGCAAAATCAACAACCTTATCAAAGTTTGAGTTTGCGAATGAAGTTGGGTTAGTATAAATCAGGTTTAGTTTCCCTACTACGGCTCTAACAATCATCATCTTGCCTGCAATATAACTTGTTGGCAAACAAAGCAGGGCATTATCTCCCTCTTTCAATTTAAAGAAATTTAATGTCGATTTAGCACTCACAATAATGTGCCTTTTAAGAAGTTTTATTGTTTGAGGAACACCTGTTGATCCTGAAGTTGTAACCGATATTGAATCAGATTCTGAAAACCAATCCCGAAGGAATACAAAAATTTCCCTTTCCCAGAGATCAACATTGGAATCGTTTATTTTTTCCTCACATAATAAATTAATCTCATCTTTATTAAAATGCAATCCGTAAAATTGTATCGATTTATACATGATTTCCATCAATTATCCCTTTTAAATCCCATTTTTCCATCGGATCATAATACAAATAACCCTTATTGATAGCCAGTGGTGATTTAATATTATTGATAAAAACCTGTCCGGTTCCCAATCCTTGTGGTAGTATATTATTTAAGGTATATGTCCATTGGGCTATTGCATTTAGTCCAATATTTGCCTCCAATGCTGATGTTATCCACCATCCAATATTATGGTTTTCAGCTTCCTGAATAAAAATACTGCTTTGCCTAAAGCCACCCAGCAAACTTGGTTTTAATATTATAAATTGAGGCTTAATAATATCAAGTAATTCGCTTAATTTCTCCCTGTTTTCTATGCCTATTAGTTCTTCATCAAGTGCAATGGGAATAGGAGAACCAGAACAAACATCAGCCATTTCTTCCCATTGGTTCTGTTTTATTGGTTGTTCTATCGAATGAATTTTAAATTCGGATAATCTCTTTAATTTCTCGATTGCATCGGTGGGAGAAAAGGCACCATTCGCATCCAGACGCAATTCCATGTCACGTTCCGAAAAATCCTTTCTAATTAGATGTAATAACTTTAACTCGTCTTCAAAATTTATTGCTCCAATCTTAAGCTTTACACAATTGTATCCTGCATCTATTTTTTCAATTATTCTGTTGCGCATAGTTTGATAATCGCCCATCCAAACCAGGCCATTAATTGGAATATAATCATCACCAATGGTAAATGATGAATGAAACAATAATCGTTCGCCACCCTCTAAAATATCCTTTATTGCAGTTTCAAGGCCAAATCTTATGGCAGGAAATTCTATCAGCCCATCTTTTAGCCAATATTGCCAGTTTTCGATATCATCACAAACATGCTGTAGCTTAGTTTCAAAATCAGGACAATCATCGATGCTTAAACCTCTTAATATACTACACTCACCTATTCCTTTTGTCTCCGGCTCATCATCATCAAAACAAACAATAAACCAGGTATCTTTGGTTGTTAATATACCACGAGAGGTACCTCCGGGTTGTTTAAAATGTAATATATGTTTCCTGAAGTATGCTTTCAGCATAGTAAGTTTTTTTTGTAAAAATACAAAGAGCCAGTTTACATGCCGAATAATTTGACTAGAAAAAATTAGTGTGTGTAATGGCTAAGTGGATAAACAACCTTATCAAATACATAATATTGAAGAAGAACAAAATCTTCACCATCATTTATCAGGGCATAGAATCGATCTCTATCATCAGGTATTAATTGAAAATATGCTTCCTCTTTAATCTCTTCCGGCAATGCTCTTTTCTTAAATGCTTTAAGATATGTTGTGTCGTTATCCTCATCAACTAAAGTTATTTCGAACAAGGTTGGTGTTTGTATTATTGAATCTATTCTAACTAGCGACATTAGATTGTTTAACCTGGATTCGTAGCGTAAGTCGTTAAAAGAGGTTAAAAAATTCAATAATTTGAGCGTGTCATAATTAACTACTTTCGAATTGTCATTCAAACGGGTTAGGTTATAATTTCCATTTGATTTTGAAATATCAACTTTGAAACTCTCTTCTGGGTTATCGCCAAACTCTATCGCTACACTTGCAATATCACTAAGTGTATGGTTAAATACCTTATGACTTTTCCAATCATCAGGTATAGGTGAAAATCGTGGAGTTAGAAATCCCCTAAAGCCAGGAATATGCACTATATATGGATGTTCAGCACCTTCCAACAACATGTATGTACCTAAATTATCGGGTGTAACATCACCAACATAATAAACCTTAGCCAATTTTTCATATGGGAAAAATTTATACTTGTCAAATAGATTAATCCTGTATGCATCCTGATATATCTCTACCTTAATTCCAATGCTGGCTAATCGTTTTACGATATTATCGCGCCCCACTTTCGATACAGGCGATTTAATTTTAATACGTTGCATGGTACCTAATAGTGACTCAACAACTCTATTATTAGAGTTATACTTATTGTTTAATATCCACCCTTTGTCGGTTCGTTCCAGAACTACTGAGTTGGTTTTTTTATCGGCAATAAATATTTTAGTTACAATTGAAGTATCAATCACTGCAAACCCGGTTTCTTTCTCTTGTAAAGTACTGCTATCATTTTGAGATAAAAACCAATACGCAATTGGGGCAAATATTATTAATATAATAATGAATTTCTTATTTTTTTTCATCTGATAAATTTATAGGATGATTCTCTAACTATCGTGTATACTTTCTTTTCCTTAGCCAAACTACTAATATACCTGCAAAAATTACAATTAAAATAGGTGCGAATAGATTAATAAGCTGCCATAAAATACGATTTGAACTTATTTTTGTTTTATCAAGTAACCTTAACTTCATTTCTCTCGACCTAAGTGATATTAAATCAGAACCGTCAGTTAGATAGTTCATGGCATTTAATATAAACTCTTTATTGCCAAATGTTTCTCTTGTAAATTGATCAAAACCTAAAGGAAGTGGATATCCCTGAGGAATATGAAATTGGTTTTTTATGATATCACCATCAGTAACAACTATCATGCTGGTTGGAACACTTAGTTCCTTAAAACCAATCTCTTTATCATTTAGAATTGATTGTGGCAATCTATTCCTGAAATCAGATTTAAATCTACCTTCTAACAAAACAGCAATTGGCCGAGGTGGCCCCGAATACTGAATCATTTCGGGTTCCTCCCTTAATAATTGAAGACTAATTAAACTAGGTACTGGTTCAACTTTTGAATAATCAGAAGTACGAAGTAGAATTGTTTTTTTAACTCCCTTTACAGATGTGGTATCAAGGCTACTAACAAACTGAGTTTTTATGGCATTTAAGTTTTTAGTTATCGGATGTTGCGATGTTGATGTAATTAACGGGAAATAATACCACGGGAAGAAATCAATTTGAGCCTGACCTCCTACCTGGCCTGTTCTAATTGGAATAAGCATAGCGCTTAAATCGAGGATAAGATCATTATTAATTTTAGCACCATATGTAAAAAGTTGGGTTTGCAAATCAACATTATTCTCCATGGAAACTGTGTTTTCTTGCGATTGAATGCTATCCATGCTAGCAAAAACAGGATCGATTAACCATAGCACCTTGCCCCCATACATTATGTATTGATCTATTATAAACTTATCCTTTGGTGATAAAATGGAATCGGGCTTAGCAATGATAATTGCCGAATATGTAGGAATTATTTTATACTCCATTTTTGCTGAATCAACTAATAATCTATTAACCAACGCACTTATCTGTCCGTTAATAGTAACTCTATCTACAATGTAATTATCTTGCAGAGTAAGTGAAATATCATAAGTTTCCTGATCATCAAGCTCTCCATGACCTTCGATAAATGCCACTTTTGGTTTAATTCTTTTAATCAGGTTATTGATTACTTCGGCGAATTTAAATTCAAGATTTTGAATAGAATTATTTAGGGCCGTTTCAGGAGGTACGTTAAATTGAGCATCGAGTAATTCCACTGGCAATTCATTATCTCGATAGCTCACTAATGCACCAGGAAAAATAACCTGTTGATCCATACCACTTTTGGTTTTAACCTGGAGATTTGTTGGGCTCAATCCCTGCTCCATCAGAAGCTGATAAGTATCATTACGCTCTTGAGTATTTTCACTTGCCGAAGGGTTAATAAACTCGTACTCGATATTTTTATTATATGCTCTAAACTCATTAAGAAGCTCCTTTGTTTCGCGCTTTAACCTTTTAAACCCAGCTGGAAATTCACCATCAAGAAAAACTCTGAAATAAACAATATCATCCACGTTTTTAAGTAATTCCTGAGTTGATTTGGAGAGAGTGTACCTTTTTTCATTTGTTAAATCGAAACGTGTGAAAAGAAATGAGCTAATAATATTAACGAGAATTATAATAGAGATTACAATTAGTAATTGTAATAAATAATTATTCAGGAGTCTTTTCTTTCTGATCTTCATACTACTTGAAATTACCATTTTCTCTTGGAAAGTGAAAAATTTGTTAGATACAAAAACAAGACAATAACACTTAAAAAGTAAACCACATCGCGTGTATCAACAACTCCCCTACTAATTGAACTATAGTGTGAACTTATCCCTAATGATCTAATAAACAAATCGATATTGCCAAATAAATCCAGTGAGTAGATAAACTCAAAACCCATATATAAAAAGGCACTCATGATTATTGCAAGGATAAAAGATACTACCTGATTGTCAGAAAGTGATGATGCAAAAACACCTATGGATGCGAATACGGCACCCAATAATATCAATCCAATATATGAGCCCCAAATACTACCCACATCCAAATTCCCAACAGGAAATCCCAATTGATAGACTGAAAAAAAATACACCAAAGTTGGTAACAATGAAATTATTATTAGAGTTATTGCAGCCAACACCTTTGCTACAATTATTTTCATATCCGACAAAGGTCGTGTTAGAAGTAACTCAATAGTACCTGTTTTCTTTTCTTCTGAAAAAGAGCGCATTGTTATAGCAGGAACCAGAAATAAGAATACCAGAGGGGCAATAATAAAAAGACCATCCAAGTTGGCATAACCATAATCAAGTATATTGAAATCATTTGGGAAGAACCAAAGAAATAATCCGGTAGTAACCAAAAAAACAAGGATAACAACATATCCGGTAATTGAACTCAAGAAAGCTCTTATTTCCTTCAAATATAATGCGAGCATAATTTTAATCAATAATTAATGAGACTTACACTAAATATTATGTCTCAAACGGATGCAAAAATAATACTTTTTTATCCCATAATTACTTAAACAAAATCGGTTACAATTATCCATCTGGCATTTTATGTCTTATATTAACAATGTGTTGTTTATAGCTATCATTAATATAACCTGTATAGTTTCCCCGGCAGACTTTGTATTAACCCCTCAAATTCAAGCATAAGTAACGCAGATGCAACTTTTGACATCGACAATTCTGATTCGATGACAAGTTTATCCACACTAATCTCCTTCGAGTTTTCAATAATTTTCATCACCAATTTTTGCTCATCTGTTAATTGAAGGAATAATTCACGTTGCTTTTTTACATTCACTCTCAAATCGTCCCATCCCATAATATATGCTATATCTTTTGACGATTCAGCCAAGGCGGCTCTATTTGATTTTATCAGCAAATTACAACCTTTTGAGTACTCATCAGTTATACGTCCGGGAATTGCAAAAACATCCCGGTTGTATGAGTTTGCAAGTCCTGCGGTAATAAGAGCACCGCCCTTACCTGCTGATTCTACAACAACAACTGCATCACACATTCCAGCTACTATCCTGTTACGTTTTGGAAAATTTTCCCTGTCGGGGATTGTATTTGTTAAAAACTCAGTTAACAGTCCTCCTTTTTCCAGCATATTTTCCGCAAGTTTTCTATTTTGTGATGGGTAAATTCTATCCAGGCCATGGCCAAGGACGCCAACGGTACTAAGGTTTTCCTTGAGCGCTGCTTTGTGAGCATAGCTATCGATTCCGTATGCTAGACCACTAACCACAAGAACATCCTTTGTCTTTAGTCCCTCGATAAACTTCTCGCAGATTACTCTTCCGTCATTAGTTGCTTTGCGTGTTCCAACAAAAGCAATCACTCGTTTAGCGTTCAAATCAGCATTACCCTTGTAATACAATAATAGAGGACCATCTTCACAGTTCAATAATCTTGCAGGGTAATCTGGATGAGTATAAAATAGAATTTGGATGTCATTTTTTTCTGCAAATGCGATCTCCTTTTCTGCTCTGCTAATTACATTTTGGCCAACAATACTGTTTACTATTGATGGTCCAATACCCGGGATTTTCATTAAGGCATGTTTTTTTTCTTTAAAAACAGCCTCAACACCACCACAATAAGCTATCAATTTTTTTCCAACAATATCACCAATACCGGGGATTAAAGTAATTGCAACTTGATATTTAAGGATTTCATTGGGCATGTTCAAAAATAGCAAATTAATAAAACAATTTGTCGAATAATATTAAATCTACTTCAAAAAAATTTAATTAAACAGCGTCAGCAAAACCAAATAGTTCTTGGCTATTTCTTTTTACATTCATACTTATTTTTCCTTTATAAACCAATAACAGTATATTTGTATTTACATATGGTTAGAAAGAAAAATATTCTTGTTTGCCCTCTTGATTGGGGGCTTGGTCATGCTACACGTATGGTTCCCATTATCAAGGCAATTGATAATCATGGGGCTAATGCAATACTTGCTGCTGATAACCAACCCTTGGAATTTCTTCAACAATATTTTCCTAAAAACAAAACAATCAAGCTTCAAGGATATAGTCCTAAATATCCCGTGAACGGCTCAATGACATGGGCTATGATAAAATCAATACCAGAGATGGTAAAATATTCCAGGCTGGCAAATAATGACTTGCAAATAATAATTGAAGATTATAATATTGATGCCGTAATTTCTGATAATCGATATGAGTTATCCACTTCAAAAGTCCCAACTATTTTTATAACACATCAACTAAATATTCAAACCTCCGGATTACAATCACTGGGCAAACCACTAATTAATTATATACTAAAATACTATATCAAAAAATATGATGAGATTTGGATACCAGATATAGATGGTGTTAACAACCTGTCCGGCGTTTTATCAAAGTCGAATAAGTTTAATGACAAAAAATACCACATTGGTCTACTAAGCAGGTTTTCCAAAATATCCGAAGTAAATATATCTGATGATATTGATGTATTAATTATACTATCTGGTCCTGAACCACAACGATCGATCCTTGAAAAATTACTACTACAACAATCATTGCAAACCGACCTAAAAACTATTATTCTTCAAGGAAAACCAAAAGAGTATAAAGTTCAAAAAATCGATAATGTAAAGTTAATATCACATCTTAACGACCATGATTTTTCATCTCTTTTACGTTCAGCCAAATGCATTATTAGCCGACCCGGCTACTCAACGCTGATGGATATGGCGGTTATTGGATGCAAAGCTGTATTTATACCCACCCCTGGACAAACTGAACAGGAATATCTTGCAAAAAAACTACGCAACGAAGGCAAAGCATACTCAGAAAGTCAAAACAACTTTAAACTTATTGATGCAATTCAAAACCAAGATGATTACCTTGGATTATCAGTTAACGAAAGTTCTAATTTACTCAACCAAAGAATACAAAACTTGTTAAATATCTGCTAACAAAACATGTATCACATCCATTGCATTACCAATTAATCTATTTTTGCCGTTCAAAATTTCAATATTTAAATTGACAATAAACAAAATAAATAATCTACTATCAAAAATTAGCAAGCCAATATGGAATATTTTGGGTAGCATATTTGCAAGTATTGGGGTTATTGGTGTTTTTGTCCCTTTGTTACCAACCACTCCTTTTTTACTATTGGCAGCATATTGCTTTAAAAGGGGTTCTGATAGAATGCGGGCTTGGTTTGAAAAAAACAAACTATTCAATGTGTATTTAAAAAACTACCGCGACAAAAAAGGGATGTCAACTTGGGCAAAAATAAATTCAATTTTCATTGTTTGGATCACAGTTGGAATATCCATTTACTTTGTTGCCAACATTTATATACGTATAGTACTTGTATTAGTTATATTGGGTGTTACAATACACCTTCTTAGAATTCCATTGAACAAAGAATAGTTTTTTATATACCTTTACCACAAACACTTAATAGGATGTTGTTAGAAAAACAAATGAAACTTGCAGATGTAATTCACCACGATTATAATCTTGTACCGGTTATTAACAGATTTGGAATTGTTCTTGGTTTTGGCGATGGAAGTATAGAAAGCATATGCAATAATAAGAATATTGACATAGATTTTTTCCTAACCATCCTAAACGCGTTTCATGACCCTCAGTTGCTTGACAAAGAATTTTTACAAAGTTTTTCAGCCAGATTACTAATCGATTATTTACGGAAAACACATAATTATTATTTAGCTCACAAAATTCCCGAAATTGAGTGTTTAATTGTTGAAATGGCTTCTGAATCCTCTGATAAGAAAAGGTCATATGAGCTTCTTCAAAAATTCTTTGAGGAATATAAAAATGAGCTAATTAAGCATATTGACCGAGAAGAAACACGAGTTTACCCATATGTAATTGAACTTGAGGAAGCCATTCAAAACAACTCTGTCTCTGAATCACTTATATTAAGAAGTAATGAATATTCCATCACTTCCTACGAAGAAGAACATGATAATGTAGAAGAAAAGCTAACGGATCTTAAAAATATAATTATTAAATATTTACCCCCGTCCAAGAATCAAAAAAACAGATTTAAACTACTTAAGGAGTTAACTGTACTCGAGAAGGATTTAGTTGATCACGCACGAATTGAAGATCTAATACTTGTGCCAAAGGTTGAGTTATTGGAAAAATCCTTAACAAATAACTAATTATTGCGATGGGTAAAACTAAAAAGGTAGTAGTTGTTTCTGACGCGTTTTTACTCACAGCGGGAATCGAAAATCTGATACTTGAGCTAAGTGGCATGCTTGTGGATCATGTATTCGATGGAAGTGAAAAACGGTTAAGTGAAAAGATTATTAGTAAAAAACCTGAGTTTGTAATTATTGACCCTGAATGTATTAAGGAAATTTTGATCCCCATACTTAGGGAGCTTAGTGAAGAATCGGATATTATTGTTATTGGAATAGTTACGAAGGTCACATCTCAAAACATCGTAAGTAGATTTTCACATACCCTGGATAAAGAAAACAACAAATTTCAACTAATTGAATGTTTACAAAAAATTGTTGGTAACCAAAGCGACCCATTAGAAGACAATGAACCAACAATAAGTAAACGCGAAACAGAAATATTACAGAATCTGGCGCTGGGATTAACAAATCAGGAAGTTGCTGACAAGCTATTCTTAAGTGTACACACAGTTATGACTCACAGAAAAAAAATAACACGTAAACTGGGAATCAAATCAATATCGGGGTTAACGGTTTATGCCCTACTTAATAATATAGTCGACATTCGTGAAGTTGAAAGAAGCGTTTGATTCGAGAGTATGGTTACCAGTAAACGGCGAGTTGTAATTGGTGAATACTTTATCCAATAACAAAACTAATTACAATTTTTCTACTTTTGCACCTCAATTTTTATTCATGAGTAACATTAAAGAAATTCAGAGGAGAAGAACCTTTGCCATTATAAGCCACCCGGATGCAGGGAAAACAACTCTTACCGAAAAGTTGCTGCTTTTTGGTGGAGCAATACAAGTTGCCGGAGCTGTAAAGTCGAACAAAATAAAAAAAACAGCCACCTCCGATTGGATGGAAATCGAACGACAAAGGGGTATTTCGGTTGCAACATCTGTAATGGGTTTTGAATACAAGGACATCAAAATAAATATTCTGGATACACCTGGTCACCAGGATTTTCAGGAAGATACTTTTAGAACACTTACGGCAGCCGATAGTGTAGTTGTTGTAATTGATGTTGCCAAAGGTGTGGAGCCACAAACTGAAAAACTTGTAAAAGTTTGCCGTATGCGGAGCATTCCAATTATTGTTTTTATCAATAAGATGGACCGACCTGGTAAAGATGCCTTTGAATTACTCGATGAAATTGAACAAAAACTTCATCTGAAGGTAACTCCACTAAGCTGGCCTATAAATATGGGTCCTGCATTTAAGGGAGTTTATAATATATTTTCAAAATCATTAACATTGTTTTCACCTGGCAAACAAGTGATTGAAGAGGGCATTCAAATAGATGATCTTTCAGATATTAATGTTGATGAATATCTTGGGGAAGATGCCGACAAACTTAGAGAAGATGTTGAGTTGGTTGAAGGTGTATATCCTGAGTTTAAGGTTGATACATACCTTAATGGAAAATTGTCGCCGGTGTTTTTTGGTAGCGCGCTTAATAATTTTGGTGTTAAAGAACTGCTTGATAACTTTATTCAAATTGCACCATCACCGGTAGGTAGAGAAAGCAATGTTAGATTGGTTAAACCGGAAGAAGAACAATTTAGTGGATTTGTTTTTAAGATTCATGCCAATATGGATCCAAATCACCGCGATAGGATAGCATTTGTAAGAATTGTTTCAGGAACTTTTAGAAGGAACACAAACTATCTGCATTTAAGACTTAATCGGAAATTAAAATTCGCCAGTCCAACTGCCTTTATGGCTCAAAAAAAATCTATTGTTGACGAGATGTTTCCGGGGGATATTGTGGGGCTTCATGATACGGGCAATTTTAAAATTGGTGATACAATAACCGAGGGAGAGATTATGAGTTACAAAGGTATTCCCAGCTTTTCCCCTGAGCTGTTTAAATATGTAGAAAATGACAGCCCATTAAAAGCCAAACAATTGGCCAAGGGTATCGACCAGCTTATGGATGAAGGTGTGGCACAGTTATTTATAGGAAAACATACAGGCCGAAAAATAATTGGAACTGTTGGCGCCTTACAATTTGAAGTTATACAATATAGATTGGAACATGAGTATGGTGCTAAGTGTAGATTTGAACACATCACTCTATACAAGACAACCTGGTTTAAAAGCACTAACAAAGCGCAACTTAAGGATTTCAGAGCCAGAAAGGCAAATCAAATAGCCATTGATAAGGAAGGACGAGAAGTTTTTTTAGCCGATTCACAATTTGCATTGCAAATGGCCCAACAAAAATATACTGATATTGAGTTTTATTTTACTTCTGAGTTTTAATGGTATTATAATCCACTAGTTATTCAGCTCACAGCTTAAAACTTCTAGGATTGAAACGGGAAAGATTCTTCGCTTTCGCTACCAATGACAACATTTTATGAAATCCTGTATTTTAATGATTTATATTTCTTATGAAAGTTATACATTATTTGAAATCACAATTTGAAATAATCAAAATCCAAATAATAATTTTCAATACTCAAGATAATTGTTCAGACAGCGCTAGATTAGTGTTTTCTCACGCAAAGACGTCAAGCCGTAAAGCTTTTTAAGGATAAATTCTCCTTTGCGGCTTTGCGCTTCTGCGAGAAATTGTTTTCATGGATTATTGAGATTTGGGATTTTTGTCATATTACTATGTGCGCCCCTTTTTCCGGGGGTGTTGGGTCTAAGAATGACAAACTTATAATCAACAAAAAAGCCACAAACTCACAATTAATCTGTGAATCTGTGGCTTTAACTTTATCCGCGAAATTTACTATTTTACAATCATTTTCTTGGTTACCGCTTTATTACCAATTTCAATTGTGTAGAAATATACACCTGAATCAAGGTTACTAACATCAACATTAAAAGTATGTGCAAGTGCACTATTATTTACACTTTCGTGATGAATAACCTGTCCCAGAATATTACTAACAGTTAACTCGATAACACCTGCATTTTCTGATGTTACAAGAATACTAGTATTATTAACAGCAGGATTAGGATTATTTTGCGATACAGCAAAATTAGCTAATCCTTCGTGTGTATCTACACCAACAGGCATTGGCAATTTATATCCATCTATATAGTAGAAATTCATTTCCTGAGTATCATCACCAGGAACTGTATACTCAGTAAAGACAAATGGAATTTCACAATTCCAGATTTGGTCTTCTACTTCAAGTTCAGCAAATACATACTGCGACATACTACCAAAAAATGCACTAAACCAGTACAAACTTAATTCAGTTACATTTTGTACTCCACTCGCATTATAGGTATGATCTTCAGCATCATAACCTGTTACAAATATATTTGGATTTGTATTAGCTTCGGCGCCTTCTAAGTCTGTATCAAGCCATGAGAAGAACAAGTAATGACCATTAACCGTAGACGAAGCATATGGTCGGTTGTATTGTGTTATAGCACCAATATCACCGTCAAAGAAAAGGTTATCATATAATGCATCAGCATCCCATGTGGTTCCGCCATCATTTGAGAATAGATGCCATGTAGCCATTGTTCCTTCTCCAGGAAACCAACCCTCATCCGTTCCAATAGTTATTAAACCTGTGATATGTGGGTTGCCTTGATTATCAACAATAATATCAACTGAGAAACCCATATTGTAATATACTTCGTCGCGGTTAAATCCAGGACCGTAAAAGTCAATGCTTTCAATTATTTCATCCGACCAGTAATATTTAATGGATTCAATACCATCAACACCACCAAACTGAACATCAATTGGATCGCCCCAAGAATCGCCACCATCAGTTGTTTTAAGGAGTATGGGATGATAACTTGTGTATGGAGTTGGATTGCTAACAACATCACTCATAAATACCATATATCCTGTCAGCCCATCTGGTCCAAAGGCTATCTTAGTATCATTAAATGCATCCAGAGGTTGTAAAAATTCAAGTAAACTTTCTTCATAAACTATTTCTCCATCAACTATTTCACCGCGCCCAACAATTACCTCACCAGTATATTCAGAAGCGCCTGATGTATAATCAGTACTTGGCTCTATATACCATGATACACCTTGAGGTGTAACAGTTAAAGCATCAGGTATTAATCGCATATAGCCACCTCCTGTTTCAAGAAGAGTTTGTGTTGGGTTTGGAGGATCGGTTTCAGTAAGCACATTTGAACCATAAACATATCCTCCCCAAATTCCATTGGTATTAATAATTGAAGCTCCAAGATATGAATAATAAGCCATATCAGGATTAGTATTTCCTTCTGGATTATTAATTAAACCCTGTGGATATCTTCCGGCAGCTTCAGGATATTGTGGTCCTGGAGCAGTAGGAGTATAAACTTGCACATTGGTTGTCCAGCTAGCACCTCCATCGGTTGAAACATCGTATGAAAGTCTGCTGTTTCCTTCTACCTCAACTCCACCTGTCATGCGGTGAGTAAATACAACACTATTTAAGTTGGGGTCGGCCCAAACGTAGGTACGTGGATTACCATAATAACCATATGCATTACCCGACTGTCCCATGGGAACAAATGTAACTGCTCTACCATTTAACATCTCGGTTTTGGCTGTTGGAGTTTCACCGGTTAAAGCAGAGCCGTTGTTATGTGGCGCTTTTTCCAATTGAAGTTCTGTATTTGGTGCTTTCATACTTCTTAACACATGCTTTTGTGAGTAAGAAGAGAAACCAATACCAAATACTAATACAAGTAGTAGTAATTTTTTCATAATATTAGTTTTAATTATTAATAATCAGTGTTTAACGTTTATATAAAAAGACATATGCCATTATGCAATGGTTGTCACAGTCAAAATTAGTTTATTTTTTTATTTAACAAGCATTTTGTTTGAACCAGAGTTGTTGCCAATTCTAATTGTATAGACATATAATCCGGGGTCGAAGTTACACACATCCACATAAAAAGTATGCGCAAGGGCATTGTTGTTTACACTTTCGTGATGAACTAACTGACCAAGAGTATTGTGTATTTCCAAAATAATTTCACCTCTAGTTTTGGTGGTGACCAATATACTGGTTATGTCAAAAGCAGGATTAGGTGAGTTTTGAGAGATGGAAAAAGTTAATAAACTGCTCTCATCCTCATCAATACCCCATGGTTCACAAAGATAAGTATACCCGTCAATATACCAATACTGAATCTGGCTATAAGGATCACCAGTCACTGTAAATTCAGCAAACACGAAGGGTATTTCACACTCAGCATATTTATAATCACTCGAAAAAACATATTGCGACATGCTTCCATAGAATGCACTAAACCAATATAAACTTAGTTCAGTTACGTTATCTACATCTGTATAAACCATATCTTCGGTATCATAACCTACAATAAAAATATTTGGGTTTGTATTTCCTTCTGCTCCTTCCAGGTCAGTGTCGATCCATGAGAAGAATAGTAAGTCGCCATCAAAGGTTGAAGATGCGTAAGGCCGATTATACATTTGGGCAACATCGATTTCACCTTCAAAGAAAATATTATCATAAAGAGCCGTTGCATCCCAGTTACTACCTCCATCGTTTGAATATACATGCCAGGTTGCCATTGTTCCCTCACTTGGAAACCAACCTTCATCTGTAGCCAGAGCAATTATTCCTGTTATATGAGGATTACCAGCACCATCTACAATTAGATCACAATTGTAACCAAGGTTATAATAAACTTCATCACGATTAAAGCCGGAGCCATAATAATCAATGCTTGCAATAATTTCATCACTCCAATAGTACTTTAGCTGCTCAATACCATCAACGCCACCTAATTGAACGTGAATGGGATCGCTCCAGGTATTTCCGCCATCAGTTGTTTTAAGTAATATTGGATGATAATTTGAATAGGGTATCGGATCACTCTGCGAATTACTCAAAATACAAATATATCCGGTAAGCCCATCGGGTGCAAAGGCTATTTTTACATCATTAGCTATATCATTGGGAGCTAGAAAATCCAATAAACTTTCCTCATATTCAATTTCCCCATCAATTATTTCACCTTTGCCAAGAATAAGTTTCCCCGTATAATCATAATCGTAATTTGTTGTATCGTTATACTTAAAACTTCCATCAACGTACCATGCTAATCCTTGATGGGTAATTGTAAAAGCATTTGGGATAAATCGCCAATAATCATCTCCAGACTGCACATTATTCTCTGTGGCAGCCACAGGTATTGTATCGGTAAGAATGCCAGAGCCATATGCAAACCCACCCCACTGGCCATTTGAGCCATCTAAAGTGGGACAGAAATATGTATAATAAGCGTTATCAGGATCATCGTTTCCCGTAGGGTTGATAATTCCACCCTGCGGAAATCTAGCTGCTGTAAAAATATAACCCGGTCCCCTTGGATCATAAGCCTCAATATCATTTGTAAATGTTAAACCCCCATCTGTTGAAACATCGAAAGCAACCCTACTGTTATCATAATCTCCTCCTGTCACACGGTGTGTGAAAACCACACTATTTAGTACCGGGTCTGCCCAAAGATAAGTCCTGGAATTATTAGCAAACGAAAATATATTTTCTGATATTCCAATGGGAACATAGGATATGGCACGACCATCAATAATCTCTGTCCTTTGCTCCGGTTTTTCATATGTAATATTACTTTGATTAATTTGAGGAACTTGTTCAATAAATTCAAATTGATTTGACACTTCCATACTAATGGGGACTCGTTTTTGCGACTGAGCCGATATAAAAGTAGCAAATGTAATTGAGATTACAATAAGTAATGATTTTTTCATATTAGCAGGAATTAAGTTATTTGTAAAGATAGTCTTTCCGATAATTACTTTGACAAAGATTGTAATAGTTTAGTTGTCAGGTAATAGTAAAAATCTATTTAATTGGAAGGATTATATTGATGTTTTTTGGGGGCTTGTGTTAAATAGATAAAGAAAGGTTCGGCTTTACTAAATACCCGATAATTAAAGAGTATTCACTTATTCATAACTCTTCTTCGGGCTGGGGGGATATCTCGCCTTTCCGCTTTACTTCACTTACTTTGAGATGACAGGTAATAATAAAGCAAAAAGGCTGCCCGACAAAGTCGAACAGCCTTTTTTAAAGATATTTTAGAAAAGCTTAATTAACAAGCATTTTCTTTGTTACTGATTTATTTCCAATTTCGATTGTATAGAAATAAATACCTGAATCTAGGCTGCTAACATCAACATTAAAAGTATGAGCAAGCGCGCTGTTGCTTACACTTTGGTTATGTACAACCTGACCTAGAATATTACTTACTCTAAGATTGATCGCCCCAGGAGTTTCTGTTGTTACAAGGATACTTGTGTTATTAACAGCTGGATTAGGTGAATTTTGAGCAACTGAGAAATTAGCTAACTCTTCATTATCACCAATACCAACAGCCATACCAATTGTATATCCATCAATATAATAGAAATTCATTTCTTGTGTATCATCTCCAGGAACTGTATACTCAGTAAATACGAATGGAATTTCGCAAGTCCAAGTATCGTCATTTTTTTCAGCAAATACATATTGTGACATACTTCCGTAGAATGCACTAAACCAGTAAAGGCTTAATTCAGTTACGTTATCAACATCTGTATAAACCATATCTTCTGTATCATAGCCTACAACAAAGATATTTGGATTTGTATTTCCTTCAGCACCTTCTAAATCGGTATCTAACCATGAGAAGAACAAATAATGTCCATCTAAAGTTGATCCTACATAAGGACGATTATATTGTACAATTGCACCTATATCACCATCAAAGAAAATGTTGTCGTACAATGCTGTAGCATTCCAAGTAGTACCACCATCAGTTGAATACAAATGCCATTCGGCCATTGTACCTTCACCAGGATACCATCCATCAGGAGAAGCTATAGTAATAAGACCGTTTAAATGTGGATTACCTTGACCATCAACAGCGATGTCACACTGGAATCCCATATTGTAATATACTTCGTCTCTGTTAAATCCTGGACCATAAATATCAATGCTCTCAAGGATTTCATCTGACCAATAGTATTTAATTGACTCAATACCATTAACACCACCAAATTGAACATTAATTGGATCACTCCATGATTCGCCACCATCAGTTGTTTTAAGTAGTACTGGATGATAGCTTGTATAAGGAGTTGGATCACTAACTACATCACTCATATAAACGATGTAACCAGTTTGTCCGTCAGGGCCAAAAGCAATTTTTGAATCGTTGATTCCGTCGCCATCAGCAAGGAAATCCATTTGAGTTTCTACAACTTCTAATTCACCGTCAACAATTTCACCTCTACCTATAGTAATTACACCATTATAAACATAATCAGCAGTTTCGTAGTTACCATCTGTATACCAGGCAACTCCTTGTTGTGTTACTGTGTACGCATCTGGGATAAGACGCCAAAAATTTCCACCTGAATGTAAATTAACTTGTGAAGGTGCTGGAGGATCAGTTAAAGTTAAAGGATTGGATCCGTAAGCATAACCACCCCAGTTACCATTGGTATTATCCAGAGTACACAAAAAATATGAATAGTATGCATCAGCTGGATTCATATTTCCTTCAGGATTAATAATTGCTCCCTGAGGATATCTGCCACCATCTTGTGGATACTGTGGACCAGGACCTGTTGGCAAATAAGCCTGAACGTTAGTTGTCCATGAAGCACCACCATCGGTTGATACATCATAAGCAACACGGCTATTTCCTTCAACCTCTACACCACCTGTCATACGGTGAGTAAATACAATACTGTTTAGGTTTGGATCGGCCCAAACATAAGTACGAGGATTGTTGTAAAAACCATAGGCATTACCCGACTGACCAATTGGGATGTATGAAGCGTCAACACCTTTAATCTGTCCGGTTTTTACAGTTGGTTTGTCATTTACCAAAATGGTTGCTGCACTCGAAGGTGCTTTTTCCATTAAAACATCAGCTTTTGGAGCTTTGTTACTTCTTAACACATGTTTTGTTTGTGCCATTGAAGAAAAACCAACACCAAAAACTAATACAAAAAGTAATAATTTTTTCATGATTCTTTAAATTAAGTTTACTAATAGATAATTAAAATTCTTTTTTTTCAAAAAGATCGCAAATATATTATAATGTAAGATACGATTTACAACAAGAGAGATGCTAATTTATGAACAAGGGTTGCACCAACAATAAATAAAATTTGCAAACAACATAATTAATGTATATTAGTTATATGATAACGATCTCAGTTAAAACACAGAACAAAAAAAATCACACTAAATTATTAAGCAGTAAACATTGATGATTTGTGAATATTACTCAGAAAATTTGTAGTTATATTTGCAGCAATTTTTTGTAAACATGAAGAAACTTAATTTATATATGATAAAGTCCTATCTGGGACCTTTTGTGTTTACTTTTTTTGTTTCTCTTTTTATACTACTGCTACAATTTCTTTGGAAATATATTGATGATTTAGTTGGGAAAGGACTAGAGTGGTATATAATTGCCAAACTAATGTTTTACGCATCTTCAACCTTTGTCCCTTTGGCTCTTCCTTTGGCAATACTTCTATCATCGTTAATGACTTTTGGCAACATGGGCGAGCATTATGAATTGGTTGCCATGAAAGCAGCAGGAATATCCTTAAGAAAAGCAATGAAACCATTGGTTGTTCTTTCTCTAATAATCAGTATAGCAGCGTTTTTGTTTTCCAACTATGTACTTCCCGTTGCAAACCTTAAATTTGGATCACTACTTTATGATGTACGGCAACAGAAGCTGGCATTTAATATCAACGAAGGGATTTATTATCATGGCCTGGAAGGTTTTGTTATTAGAGTTGGAAAAAAAGCAAAAGATAACAAAACCATCTATAATGTAAAAATATACAATCACTCTAAAAATCAAGGCAATGTAACAGTTACTACCGCCGAAAGTGGAACAATGCAAATGAGCCCTGATCAAAAAAATCTAATATTTACCCTCTATGATGGATATACCTATAATGAGGTTACAAGTGTTTCAAGGTATAGAATAAGCAGACCGTTTGAAGCTACCAAGTTCCATAAACAAATATTAAATTTCGATCTTTCACAGTTTAACCTTAACAGAACAAACGAAGAACTGTTCAAATCGCATTATTCAATGCTAAATATTCAACAATTAAATCATTCGATTGATTCGCTAAGTGAAAAACATATTGTTGCTAAAAATAGGTATTTAGAAAATTTCCTGAAGAAATACTCCTACATGAGTGATTCTAACGTAGTACTGCCAATTAATAGAACCGATCAAATAATTGATACATTAAGAATGCCTATTATTGACAATTTCAAAACTCAAAATAAAGTTGAATTAATAGAATTTGCCCAGCGGGATGCTCGTAATGCAAAGAAAAATATTCTTGATTTTAATACAGAATTAAAGGCAAGAAAGCAAATAATTACTAAGCATGAAGTTGTTTGGCATCAGAAGTTTCAACTTTCAATAGCGTGCTTCATATTCTTCTTTATTGGTGCGCCTCTGGGTGCAATAATACGAAAAGGAGGATTAGGCCTACCGGTTGTTGTTTCTGTTTTGTTTTTTGTGATATACCATGTTATATCCATTACCGGAGAAAAAGCAGTAAAAACAGGTGAGATGAATGTGGAGTTTGGATTGTGGCTCTCTACCCTGGTTGTGCTGCCGTTGGGATTATTTTTAACTTACAAAGCAACTTCGGATGCACAACTGATGGACACAGAAAGCTGGAATAAGTTTTTTAATAAATTTAAATCGAAAAAGAAATTATCATAAGCCGGGGAACAGCAAAAGAAGAACATTGCCATGCATATATTTGATTATGTGAAAATTAATAGCCATAGATTTACAGATTACCTTCTGAGATTTTCTGTCAATATTGTTTTATAATGAAGAGTATTACTCAAAATAATAGCCGCTTAAATGTGTTGTTTATCTGCAACAAATCACCTTGGCCACCCCGTGAAGGAGGACCCATTGCAATGAATAATCTCATAGAAGGGGTTCTTAAGCATGGTCATAATGTAAAAGTGTTGGCAATTAACACAAACAAATATAACTTCGACCCGGAAGAAATTCCTGAAGATTATAAAAACAGAACCAATATAGAACTTGTTTATATTGACCTTAGCATTAAACCAATGGATGCTTTTATAAATCTGTTTAACGGCAAATCCTATCATGTGCAAAGGTTTATATCAGAAAAATTTAGAGCCAAACTTACCGAAGTACTGACGGAACAGAGTTTTGATATAGTACAAATTGAAACTCTGTTTATGTCGCCTTATATTGATACGATCAGAAAATTTTCCAATGCCTCAATAATTCTTAGAGCTCATAATATTGAACATATAATATGGAAACGTGTTGCTTCAATTACAAAAAATCCAATAAAAAAACTCTATCTCAAACATCTTGCTAGTACTCTGGAAAAATACGAGAAAAAGGTATTGGAAGAGTACGATGGCATTGTTCCAATATCATCGAAAGATGCAAGTTACTTCGAAACTGAATGCAGTATTCCTGTTTTGCCAATTTCATTTGGTGTGGATACGGCAAAACTAATACCGGATAAGATTGAAAAAAGTGATCTTGCATTATTTCATATTGGTGCAATGAACTGGATTCCAAATGAAGAAGGAATTAGATGGTTTTTAGAAAATGTTTGGAATAAAATAAGTAATGAATTTAATGATCTGAAACTTTATCTGGCTGGTAGAGAAATGCCTGGTTGGCTGACTACAATAAATCAAAAAAATGTAATTGTTGTCGGAGAAGTTCCTGATGCATATAAATTTATAAACTCAAAAGCAATTTCAATAGCGCCATTGTTTTCGGGTAGTGGGATTCGTATTAAAATAATAGAAAGCATGGCCTTAGGCAAAACCGTAATTTCAACTAAAATTGGTGCCGAAGGAATTAACTATACTAATGGAAAAAATATTATGATTGCCAACAATGCTGAATCCTTTGTTAATGCCATTCGAGAATTAATATCTGATCGACATAAGTGCGATACTATTGGTAATAATGCCCGCAAACTAATTCTCAAAGATCATGACAACGATAAACTAGTTTCGGATTTGATTGTGTTTTACAGGGAAGTTATTTAAGGGTTGTCGTTGTTGTCGTTGTTGTTATATTGATAAATATCAAAGTGAAGAAACCTGACAATATGAGCTCCCTTTTCCCACCTCTACCCCTTGCTCTTAAAAAATCTCAATTATCTTTGCACAACATTAATGTATATTGATTAATTGTTATGAGAATCTTTGTTCTGCTTTCAAGAGTACCCTATCCATTAGAAAAAGGTGATAAGCTGCGCGCATTTCATCAGATTAAGGAACTCTCGAAAAAAAATGAAATTATTCTTTGTGCGTTAAACCCCTTATCAAATCTTGACAAACAGGAAGCTTTCAGCAAACTACAACCATATTGTTTATCTATCAATTTTTTAGATCTTCCGGCTCATATCCGATTATGGAACATGGCATTAACGCTTCTGGGATCAAAACCAATCCAAACAGGTTACTTCTATAATAGTAAGGCAGCCAAAGAAATCAACAGATTAATTGATACTTACAAACCTGACCATTTGTATTGCCAGTTTATCAGAACAACGGAGTATTTAATTCATCATAAAATAAAAAAAACGCTCGACTACCAGGATGTTCTTTCGCATGGATTAAAGCGTAGATTGAGTAATGCATCACTTATTTCGGCTTCTTTATTCAAAATGGAATACCGAAGATTAGTGGATTATGAAAGGAAGGTTTTTGACCTTTTTGATAATAAAACCATAATATCAATTCCCGATAAAAACTTAATTCAACACGACAATAAAAAGGAAATTCACGTAATCCCAAATGGTGTTGATCATTCATTTTTTAAACCCATTGATAAGGAAAAAAAATTCGATGTAGTTTTTACTGGAAATATGGGATATCCTCCAAATGTAGACGCCGCAGGATATTTGATAAACGAAATAATGCCCATTGTTTGGAAAAAAATTCCAACGGCAAAAGTACTGTTGGCAGGTGCCAGTCCTTCAAGAAAGGTAACCAACTTACAATCAAATTTAGTAGTAGTATCAGGATGGCTCGATGACATTAGGGATGCATATTCTTCAGCAAGAGTATTCATTGCTCCCATGCGTATTGGTACCGGGCTTCAAAATAAACTACTGGAGGCAATGTCGATGAAAATACCTTCCATCACTACTCCGTTGGCAAATGATGCCCTTCAAGCTAAGGATGGTTATGAAATACTTATCGGTAAGGATGCTGAAGAACTCTCAAAAAGCATTATCAAACTGATTGAAGACAAAAAAACTTATGATCAATTGGCAATTAACGGTTATAATTTTGTTCATAACAACCATAGTTGGGAAAAAGCTACAGAAAAACTACATATAATCATAAACAACAGTTAAACTATGATTAAAGATCTTGTACTACTAAATAGAAGCTATCGTAAATTTCATAACAACAAAAAAGTAACTAATTCTCAATTGTTGGAGCTTGTTGATTTGGCTCGAACTACACCATCATCAAAAAATCGCCAGCCTCTTAAATACTTATTAATCACAAATGAAGATGATGCTAACTTTGTTTTTAGTCAGTTAAAGTGGGCGTGGTATTTAAAAAAATGGGATGGGCCATCAAAAGAGGAGCAATCTCCTGCCTATATTGTAATGTGCATCGATACAAATTTAAACGATCAGGCATTTATTGATGCTGGAATTGCGGCTCAAACTATACTGCTGGGGGCGGTTGAAAAACAACTTGGTGGATGTATAATTAGGACGGTAAACAGATTTGCCATCTCAAAACATTTTAATCTTCCAAATAACTTTGATGTTGTTCAAGTTATAGCCATAGGATATCCAAACCAAGATATTGAGCTTACAACTATTGACGAAGGTGGCTCTATTGAATATTATGAAGATAATAAGGGAACACATTATGTACCAAAACGTAAGCTCGAGGATATTATAATTATAACTGAGCGTAACAGCAATAAAGAATAAACTTTTCCAACTATTTATCTAATTTTTATCGATCATTAATTAGTACTTTTGCTGTGTTATAGCTGCAAGCACAAATTAGTTAAAAACGCTGTTTATTTAAGACTATCATACAATGGCTCAAAAACCATCAATACCAAAAGGAACAAGAGATTTTTCTCAAGAGGAGATGATGAGGAGAAACTATATTTTCGATACAATACGGAATGTTTTTCAGAAATATGGTTATCAACCAATTGAAACTCCTGCAATTGAGAACCTATCAACCTTAACGGGAAAATATGGTGAAGAGGGCGACCGACTATTATTTAAGATTCTTAATTCTGGTGATTTTTTGAAGAAAACAACACCCAACGAATTTAATAACCCTGATCTAAATAAGATTACTTCAAAGATTTGTGAAAAAGGACTTCGATATGATTTAACAGTCCCATTTGCTCGTTATGTTGTTCAAAACCGAAACGATATCACCTTCCCTTTTAAAAGATATCAAATTCAACCGGTGTGGCGCGCCGACAAACCCCAGAAAGGAAGATATCGCGAGTTTTATCAATGCGATGTTGATGTTATTGGAAGCAACTCATTGGTAAATGAGGTTGAGCTAGTTCTAATTATTGATGAGGTTTTTACCAAACTTGGCATCGATACCAAAATAAAAATAAACAATCGAAAAATATTAGCCGGAATTGCTGAAGTTATTGGCGAAGTAGATAAAATTATTGATATTACTGTTGCCATCGACAAACTTGATAAGATAGGTCTTGAAAAAGTAAACGAGGAATTATCCACCAAAGGTCTTTCGGCTGATTCCATTGAAAAATTACAACCAATATTAAATCTTGAAGGACTCTTGAAAGATAAGTTTCCGAAGTTAATGGAAATATTAGCTGATTCGGAGATTGGAATGAAAGGACTACATGAGATAATGACAGTGCTAAAACATATTAAGGAACTAGATCTAAAAAATAAATGGTCGTTCGATCTCACCCTTGCCCGGGGATTAAATTATTATACCGGTGCTATTTTTGAAGTTGAGGCCAAAGACATTCAAATTGGAAGTATTTGTGGTGGTGGTCGTTATGATGATCTAACTGGAATTTTTGGTTTACCTGATGTATCTGGTGTAGGAATTTCATTTGGTGCCGACAGAGTGTATGATGTTATGAATGAACTCGGTCTATTTCCAAAGGATAGCATATCAACATCTCAGATAATGCTAGTTAACTTTGGTGAAGAAGAGGAAAAGTATTGCTTAAAAATTCTAAAGAAAATTAGAAAAGCAGGCATCCATGCAGAGCTTTATCCTGATTATGCTAAAATGAAAAAACAAATGAAATATGCCGATCAAAAATCAATACCAGCAGTACTACTTATTGGTGTTGAAGAAATGGAATCTGGATTATATACCTATAAGAATATGCATACCGGTGATCAACAGAAAGTAAATCTTGATCAATTACTGGAAATTTTAAAAAACTAAAATATAATGTCAGTTCAAATACATACCATAAGCTCCGAAAAATTAACTTTCAGAAAAGTATTCGATATCATAACTGGTAATTATAAATTAAAATTATCAAATGAATCGATAGATAAGATTAATATATGCCGAGATTATCTGGACAATAAAACTAAGGATCACAACACTCCCATTTATGGTATAAACACAGGTTTTGGTGCACTCTATAACAAAAAGATATCGAAAGAAGATTTGGGTAAATTGCAGGAAAATCTTGTGAAATCGCATGCTTGCGGTATTGGAGATGAAGTGCCCCAGGAAATTGTTAAATTAATGATATTACTTAAGGTACAATCATTATCCTATGGCCATTCGGGTGTACAGTTAAGTACTGTAAAACGGCTTATCGATTTTTTCAATAACGATATAATCCCTGTTATTTATCAATTGGGGTCACTTGGTGCATCAGGTGATTTATCGCCTCTGGCTCATATGTCATTACCATTGCTGGGACTTGGGGATGTTTACTTTCAAGGTGAAAAAATAAAATCTGATAAAGCACTCAGTCACCTTGGTTTTGAACCATTAACACTTAAATCGAAAGAAGGACTGGCATTACTTAATGGCACTCAATTTATGAGTGCATATGGTGTGTATTCACTGATAAAATTATTCAGATTATCAGAATTAGCTGATATTATTAGTGCCATTTCGCTCGATGCTTTTGATGGCAGAATAGAACCATTTTTTGATGAGATTCATCAAATCCGACCTCATCGAGGACAAATTCAAACAGCCGACCGGTTTAGAAATCTTCTGGAAGGCAGTAGCTTAATCACACAACACAAAGAGCATGTTCAGGATCCATATTCGTTCCGTTGTATACCACAAGTTCATGGTGCTTCAAAAGATTCGATTAACTATGTAAGTTCGGTTTTTTCAGCTGAAATAAATGCTGTTACCGATAATCCAACAATTTTCCCTGATAAGGATTTAATTATTTCCGGGGGTAATTTCCACGGGCAACCGCTTGCCCTTGCTCTTGACAATATGGCCATAGCTGCTGCCGAATGGGGAAACATAAGTGAACGCAGAACCTATCAATTATTACATGGCAAACGTGGTCTGCCTCCATTTTTAGTTGCAAATCCGGGTCTTAACTCCGGATTTATGATTCCACAATATACTGCTGCTTCAATTGTAAATCAAAACAAGCTACTTTGCACTCCAGCCTCTGTTGATTCGATTGAATCATCACAAGGACAGGAAGATCATGTAAGTATGGGTGCTAACGCCGCTACAAAAGGTTACAAAGTTGTTGAAAATCTGGAGCGAATTCTTGCCATCGAATTGTTTAACGCTGCTCAGGCAATGGACTTTAGAAAACCTAAAACAACATCTCCAATATTGGAAGATTTCCTTAAACAATACCGGGAGAAAGTTTCATTTATTATGGAAGACAAAATAATGCATTATGAAATTGACAAAACCATTTCCTTTTTAAGGGAGGTTAAGTATGTGCTTCCAGATGCTTTGATGGATGGTATTTAAAGTCATGCTTTACTCAAAAATCATATTATAAGGTCTTTCAATCGACTCACTTAATTGGGATATCGAAATATACTTGCTTTCCCTACGATATTCTCTGCCTTCAAAAAATATTATAAGTGTAGGATTTGAGAATACATTATAAGAAGCCGTAATATCTATATGTTTTTCGGAGTTAACAAAAACCAACTTCATTTTTGGGAAACTTTCATTGATGAGTTCTTCAACTTTAGGGCGTAGACTAATACATGGAGCACAATTATTATTATAGAAATAAACTAATGCGGCGACCTCTGTTTTTAATATCTTAAGTACTTCTTGTTTGGAGTTAATTTCAATAATCACAATAAATTGATTTTAGTTAATAATCCTATCTGGAAAATCTTCGCAAAAGTAATAAATTACCTAATTTCGCGATTCTTAAAAACGTTTAAACATGTCGAAGATCAGGATTGCAATTAATGGATTTGGTAGAATAGGAAGAGTTACATTCAGAAAAATCCAGGAAAAGAACAATATGGAAGTTGTTGCAATAAATGACTTAACCGATCCTGCTAATCTTGCACATTTATTGAAGTACGATTCGGTTCAACGAGCATTTAATGGAACTGTTGAGCACAATGGAAAACATATTATAGTTAATGGCACTAAGATAATAGTGCTAAACGAGCCAGATCCTGCAAAACTTCCCTGGAAAGACCTTAATATTGATGTAGTAATTGAATCAACAGGTGAGTTTGTTGATCGTAAAAATGCAATCAAGCACGTTGAGCAATCTGGAGCAAAAAAAGTAATAATTTCAGCTCCGGCAAAAGGTGAAAATAATAGTGTCGATTATATTGTACTAGGTGTAAATGATGAGATAATAAACCGTGATGATGTAATTATTTCAAATGCTTCCTGTACTACAAATAATGTTGCCCCATTAATTAAGATATTAGATGATAATTGGGGTATTGAAAAAGGATTTATAACTACTGTTCATTCATATACAAAGGATCAGAATCTTGTTGATGGCCCTCATAAAGATTGGCGACGAGGGCGTGCTGCTGCATATTCAATTGTTCCAACAACTACTGGCGCAGCCAAGGCGGCAACAAAAATATTTCCTCATCTTAAAAATAACCTTGGCGGAGCCGGATTTAGAGTACCCGTTCCCGATGGCTCTTTAACCGACCTAACCTGCACCTTAAGAAAGTCGACATCAGTTGAAGAAATAAACAAAACTTTTAAAGAAGCCTCAGAAACTTATATGAGAGGAATCCTTGAATACACAAGCGACCCCATTGTTTCGGTTGATGTAATTGGCAATACTCATTCTGCTGTATTTGATTCTAATTTAACAGCTGTATTAGGCGATAAAAATAAGCTTGTAAAAGTTGTAGCCTGGTACGATAATGAAATGGGCTATTCAAGTAGATTGGTGGAACTTATTGAAAAATTTGTTTAGTAAAAATCAGGTAGTTTCGGTTTATCCGATTCAAAATACTTAATTTTCATTTCGCCATTTTCAAAAACACCATAGGTGAACAAAAACAACCAATCACCAAGGATTATTATTTCTGCCTTATCCCCAATTTTTTCCTGAAGCGGAATATGTCGATGCCCGAAAATAAAATAGTCAACTTCAGGAAACTGGGTAATTTTCCGATTAGCATATTTAACTAATCTTTCTTTATTAGTCTTAATCTTTTCAGGTTTTCTCATGTATTTTTCAATGCTGGCAAGCCTGCTTTTCTTTGAAAAATAAAGCCCCATTCTTGATCCAATATCAGGGTGAAGCCATTTGAATAGGAACTGATTAGGTTTAAACTCAAATACCTTTTTCAGCATTTTATACCCCTTATCTCCAGGGCCTAACCCATCGCCATGAGCTAGAAAAAATTTCTTACCGTCAATTTCTTTGATTACCGGCTTACGATATAAACTACAATTAAGTTCCTTTTTGAGATAATCAAATGCCCATATATCGTGATTGCCTCTAAATATATGCACAGGAATCCCTGCATCTGTTATTTCGGCAATTTTCCCCAGTAATCTTACATATCCTTTTGGAACTGCAGTATCATACTCGAACCAGAAATCGAATATATCACCCATCAAATAAATCTCAGTTGCATCTTTCGATACCATATCGAGCCATCTAACAAACTTTTTTTCTCTGATTAAACTACTTTCATAATCTGGAATACCAAAATGAAAGTCGGATGCAAAATATATTTTTGAATTATTCAAATTATTGATATTGGTAATTATACTTCCTTCACAAGTTCCTTGAAGAGAGTAATGAGTTTTGGGGTAACCTTAGATACTGCTTGAATTACTTCCTTGTGAGAAATTTCAATAATTTTCCCTGTAACTCCAAGATCGGAAATTACAGAAACTGCAAAAACTGGTAATCTCATATGACGAGCTACAATAACCTCAGGTACTGTTGACATACCAACAGCATCGGCACCCAGAATATGTATGTATTTGTATTCGGCCGGTGTTTCGTAGGTTGGACCACTTACTGCGGCATATACTCCCGTTTGATAATGAATACCCGAGTGTCTGGCGATTCGTTTTGCTGAACTAAGAATTTGTTTATCATATGCTTCACTCATATCAACAAATCTGGGACCATGATCATCAATATTTTCTCCTATCAATGGATTAGGCATAAGATTAATATGGTCGGTAATAAACATAATATCGCCTACTTCAAAATTTGGATTCACTCCGCCACTTGCATTCGATACAAATAAAAACTCAATTCCAAGAAGTTTCATTACCCTGATTGGCATGGTAACCTCCTGCATATTATATCCTTCGTAATAGTGAAACCGACCCTGCATGGCAACAATATCTACTCCATTTAATTTACCAAATATCAATTGTCCATCATGCCCACTTACTGTTGACACAGGAAAGTTGGGAATACTATCATATGGTATTTTAATTTCTGCATCAATCTCATTGGCAAGTTCACCAATACCTGACCCAAGAATTATTCCAATATGAGGGCGATTAGTAATTCGTTCAGCTATGTATGCTACTGTTTCTTTTATTTTCTCTAACATATCTTCGTATTTGATTCGAGAAGTTCGATTTATCAAGACCATGCAGTTTTACTTCAATGGGTATGTAGTACAACGGTAATGAATCCAGCTCGCGAATATATTCAGATTTTACCAAACGCATAGTATCTTTTTCTGTTGTGATGATTATTTTATTCTGAGTAAAGGCATCTTTATATGTTTGAGCAACAATTTGAAGATCCTTTCTACGATATGTATGATGGTCAGGAAAATCAATAACAAGTAGATTAATACACAAATCACGGAGATATTCTTGAAATGGATATGAATTAGCAATCCCGCAAAACAATACGATTGTATTTATCTTCTTTTTTAATTTTGCTGGTTCAAAACCAGGTACAGGAGTTAATTCGCCATATTCAAGGTATGAAAAATACAAACTCTGATGTGGTTCTGGTTTGAGAATTCCTTTAATTCTCCTACGTGTAATAGGCGACAATACTTTGTATGTTTTAGTTACTATGATTATATCAGCACGCTTAGCCTCCGAAACAACATCCCGCAAAGTGCCGGTAGGAAACAGATAATCTTCCATATATAAATTGTGAAAATCTGTAAGTAGAATGGAAATACCAGGCATTACATATCGATGCTGAAAGCAATCATCAAGTAATATTACATCCAAATTTTCATCATCCTGCATAAGGTTTCTAATTCCAATCCTTCTGTCTTCACTTACAGCAACCTTTATATCATTTTTAAACTTGTTGTGATATTGCATTGGTTCATCGCCAATATCCTTATGTCCTGAATATTGATTTGCTATTAAAAAACCATTAGTACTTCGACCATATCCACGGCTTAATACAGCAATCTTATTTTCCTCTGAAAGTAACTTGATAAGATACTCAACCATAGGAGTTTTACCAGTGCCACCCATACTTAGGTTACCAACACCAATTACAGGTAGATCAAAGGATTCTGACTTTAGAATATTAACATTAAAAAGCCAATGTCTTATTCTTATAATAAGTCCATATATAGAAGCAAATGGTAATAATAATAATTTCCAAAAACCCATAATCAAAAAAACATATTGTACTTTTTTTATAAATTAGCAAAATAATCCTTTTTCAAAATATACTTTTGCACCAGCTTTATAAAAAAATCAAGCTAAAATACATTTTTTTATTGTTACAAAACAAATAGTCAATTAATTATGCTTATTAAAGAGATTACAAATTATTTGGAACATTTTGCTCCGATTATTTTGCAGGAATCATATGATAATTCAGGTTTATTAATAGGTTCATATAACAATGAGGTAGTTAAGGTTTTGATTACTCTGGACATCACTGAAGAAGTAATTGATGAGGCAATTGAAGGAGAATGCCAACTAATAATAGCTCATCACCCACTGATATTTGGAGGATTAAAAAAACTTACAGGCGCAACTCTTACCGAAAGACTTGCGATAAAAGCAATAAAATCGGATATTGCCATATATGCCATCCACACAAACCTTGATAATGTAACCGGAGGAGTAAACAGTATATTGGCCGAAAAATTAGGTGTAATTAATGCCAGAATACTTAAACCCAGTAGCGAAGGGTTGCATAAAGTTGTATGTTTCTGTCCTACAGATCATATGAGAAATATTCAAGATGCTATGTTTATGGCTGGTGCTGGTAATATTGGTAATTACGATAGCTGCAGTTATTATAGTGCTGGTACAGGAACTTTTAAAGCTCTTGAAGGAAGTAATCCATTTGTTGGAAAACGAAACCAGCTTCACAAGGAAGAAGAAAGTAGATTAGAAACAATCGTACCCGAGCATAGATTGTCAGAGGTAATTAAAGCTATGATTAATGCTCATCCTTATGAAGAACCTGCTTACGATATTTACAACCTTGTAAACAAGAATAGTACAGTAGGAAGTGGGATGATTGGGGAGCTCAAGGAGGAGATGACTGCAGTAAAATATCTTATGAAAGTAAAGAAAATACTTGGCACAACATATATTAAACATAGCAAGTTAATTGATCGACCTGTGAAAAAGGTGGCAATATGTGGAGGAAGTGGCAGTTTTCTAATTAGTACTGCAGCAAATCAAAATGCTGATTTATTTATTACTGCAGATATCAAGTATCATGATTATTTTGAACATACTGGAATCATGACGATTGCAGATGCAGGACACTTTGAAACAGAACAACCTGTAAAAGAATTATTATATTCATTATTAAAGAAAAAATTTCCTAATTTTGCACTCCAAATTTCGAAAATTAATGCTAACCCCATTTCTTTTCTGTAATAAACTGAAAATGACGTTAATATGACTAAGACAAAGGTTACAAAAGACGAAGATGTTAGTGTTGAGCAAAAACTTATTGCACTATATACTTTGCAGCAAATTGACTCACAAGTTGACAAGATTAAGATTATCAGAGGTGAATTACCTCTTGAGGTAGAAGATTTAGAGGATGAAATTGCTGGTTTAGATACTCGTATAAAAAACTTTCATCTGGAAGTAGAAGAGTTAGAGAACTCTATTGTTGAGCAAAAAGGTGTAATTAAGGATAGCGAAACATTAATCTCCAAGTATAAGGAACAACAAATGAACGTTAGAAATAACAGAGAATATGATTCATTATCCAAGGAGCTTGAGTTTCAGGCATTAGAAATTGAGCTTGCTGAGAAAAAGATTAATGAAGTTAGATATAAGATCGAGCTGCTTAATACCGAAGCTCAGAATGCTGATGAAAAACTGAAAGACAAAAAAATTGATCTTGAAGAAAAAAATAAGGAGTTAGATGATATCGTAAAAGAAACTGTACTTGAGGAACAAAAACTCATTGACAGATCTGAGGAAAATGAGAAACTTATTGAAGATCGATTATTAACAGCATACAAACGTATTAGGGAAAGTGCCAGAAATGGACTCGCTGTTGTTCAAATTGAGAGAGATGCTTGTGGTGGCTGTTTTAATAAAATTCCACCTCAACATCAGCTGGATATTAGAGTTCATAAAAAAATAATCGTATGCGATTACTGTGGACGAATTTTGGTTGATAGTACTATAGCCGACATAGTTGTTGAAAGCATGGAATAGCAATTTTATATAAATTTTAAGTAAGGGGTTTCCGATATTCGGATACCCCTTTTTTTATTATTTTTACAACGATCATGAAAAAATATACTATTTCTCTAATTAGCATTCTTCTTTTAGTTTTAGAAGTTCAATCACAGATAATTGACATTAACCAGAATTGCCGTAATGCCTATACTGAAATACTGTCACTGAGATTTAATGAAGCAGAAAAGAGGATCGAAAACGAGATAATAAATAACCCACAAAATTTGTTCATTCCATATTTGGAAAATTACATCGACTTTTTAAAGGTTACTGTTAGCGAGGATGAAGAACTTTTTAGGAGACTCGAAAAAAACATTCCTCTCCGAATTAACTCAATTAAAAAGTTATCTGACTCCTCTAGGTTTAAAAAATATCTAATCGGAAATATTAATTTGCAATGGGCAACTGCTCATTTGAAATTCGGAAATTATCCTACCGCCGCACTTGAGATAAATAGAGCATATCGTTTGTTAAACGAAAATAAAAAAATATTCCCCAATTTCACACCAAACTACATCACCTTAGGAATTTTACATATCATGATCGGGATTGTACCCGACTCATATAGCTGGCTTCTAAATTTAATTTCCATGGAAGGAAGTGTACAACAAGGTCAAAAAGAACTCCTCTCAGCCTTCGATAGTTGCTCAAAAGATTCGGTTAATAACTACCTTAAAGACGAAATACTTTTCTACATGGGGACAGTTGATTTAAATCTAAGTCCAGATCCTGAATTTGCCAACTATCTCCTTTCGGAAATTAACAATAGAAATAATCATAATTTGTTATTAACATATCTTTCCATAAACACTATGATGAAGAATGGTAGAAATGATGAAGCGCTTAATCTATTCGAAAAAATTGATACCACAACTAATTACTATCCATTTTATTATTTGAATTATTTACATGGCGACTGTTATTTAAGATCATTAGATACACAATCTGCGTTGAAGGAATATTACAAGTTTATCGATGATTTCAAAGGTGAGAACTACATTAAAGATGCCTGGCTAAAAATTGCATGGTGCTCATTATTCGAATCGGATACTGCTGGTTTTAAAAAAGCGATGAACAATGTATTGAAGTTTGGAGCAACTAATATTGATGCCGACAAAAGTGCTGAGAAAGCTGCAAGAAATAGTGTAATACCAAATATAGAATTGCTTAAAAGTCGACTACTGTTTGATGGCGGATATTATGATGAAGCTCAAAAAATCCTTTTAATACCTGAATCACAAATATTTACTGAAAAAGAAATTGTCGAGAAAAATTATCGTCTTGGTCGAATTGCACATCAGCTGAAAAACTACGATGACGCGAAAAAATATTATGTTACCACAATTGAAACAGGCAGTTTGTTTCCAGAGTATTTTGCTGCAAATGCGGCACTTAAATTGGGCAATATATATGAAGTTGAGTTCGATTCCACACGTTCTGCCCATTATTATAAACTTTGTTTAACACTGGATTTTGATGAATACCGAAATAGTATTCGCAGCAAAGCAAAACAAGGATTGAACCGGGTTACTACCAATTAATCTTTTCTTACAATTACCAAACTTCTCAACCAATAATGCACTCAGGTGTATATCCTTAACTAGACTTTTAGCGAAAAACCATAGCTAGAGTTATTAACAATTTTCTCATAATCGATTTTGTTAATAAGTGCCATTTTCTTGGTTAATCTACCCAAACTTATTTGATTTACTGCTATTAGCTGAATATATTTAAAAAAAATAATTGTTAATAACGTAACCTTTTTTCAACAAAGTGGTAAAAGGTGGTAAATCATGTATAATTGTGGTAAATAGTTAGTACATTTGAGCCATAATTCTGAGTTTTTAATGGTCAATATATTAGGCACATACGAATGTAAAATGGACGCGAAGGGAAGATTAATGTTCCCGGTTCAGTATAAAGGGCAGCTTGGCGAAGCCCTGAAGCAAGGTATGGTGATCAAAAGAAGCATATTTAAAAAATGCCTTGAACTTTTCCCCAGCGAAAACTGGCAGGAAGAGTCGAAGTTGGTAAGTAAACTAAATATGTTTAAAAAGAAGAACGCAGAATTTGCAACCAAGTTTATGGCTGGCGTGAAACCTCTTGATTTGGATGGTACCGGAAGGTTACTAATTCCAAAAGACCTAATTGCTTACAGTGGTATCACCAAAGAAATTGTACTCACATCAGTTGTAAACCGTATTGAGATCTGGGATAAAGCAGCATATGAAGTTGCTGTTGACTATGATCCGGATGACTTTGCCGATTTGGCAGAAGAAGTTATGGGCGAGTTTCAAACTGAATAATACACAATGTATCACAATCCAGTATTGCTAAAAGAATGTATATCAGGGCTCAACATTATTCCAAACGGAAACTATGTTGATGTAACTTATGGTGGTGGTGGTCACTCAAAAGAAATTATTAAACTTCTTGTTGATGGTAGATTAATTGCCTTTGACCAGGATCTGGATGCTTTAAAGAACACTATTGATGATGAGCGATTTACTCTGGTTAATCATAACTTCCAGTTTCTTAAAAACTTCCTCCGTCTACACAATGCATCTCAGGTAAATGGCATACTTGCTGATCTTGGAGTATCCTCACACCAATTTGATATTCCCGAGCGTGGCTTCTCAACACGATTTGATGCTCCTTTAGATATGCGTATGAGTCAAAATGCACCCGTTACTGCAGCTGATATCGTAAATACAAATTCTGAAGAAGAATTACAGAGGATTCTAAAAAATTACGGTGAGATAAAAAACTTTAGATGTTTTGCCAAAGCAATCATTGAAACTCGTAACACAAATACAATAAACACAACCAACGAATTAATCGAAGGTACAAAAAAATGCTATCCACAACATAAAAAAAATAAGTTATTAGCTCAGTTGTTTCAAGCATTACGCATTGAAGTTAACGACGAGTTACAAACTCTAAAAACAATGCTTGAGCAGGCACGAGACGCACTCATTCCGGGAGGCCGACTGGTTGTTATTTCTTACCACTCATTGGAAGACAGGCTTGTAAAGAACTTTATCAAATCAGGAAATTTTGAAGGGATAGTTAAAAAGGATTTTTATGGGAATCCGATTGTTGATTTCAAATCGATAACCCGGAAACCACTTATGCCAGGCGAAGAAGAAATTGAGATTAATAATAGAGCCCGTAGTGCAAAATTAAGAATAGCAGAGAAACTATAATGTCACCTAAATCAAATAAAATTTTTGCACCAATTACTGAGGTTGAAGTTGAAGAAAGATCGACTAAAAAGGATAGTAAAGTAGGTGGTGCAATTAAAGACGTGTTGGGTGGTGATTTGATATCAGCCGGAACATTTAAGTTTTTCAGGTATCTGCTCTACTTAGCATTGCTTGCTTTCATTTATATAGCTAACAACTATTACGCAGAAAATAACATACGTGAAATAAACAAATTAAGAAAAGACCTGAAAGAACTTCGATATGAATACATTAATGTAAAAACAAGATTAATGCATATCGAAAAGCAATCGCAAATAGCCAAGAAACTTGAGAAAAGTGGAATTAAAAAGAACAATGAACCAGTAAAAATACTTGAAGTAAAGTGACCGATATTAAGAAAGACATATTGTGGCGAGTTTATCTTGTGTACTTCGGTATACTTGTTTTTGGCTTTGCCATTATCGGTAAGATAGTATACATACAGCTTAAGGAAGGGGTTGAACTAAAAGCGAAAGCCCAAACACAGGAGTTAAAAGCTTTTGACTTAGAGGCAAATCGAGGTAATATTCTCGATAATAAAGGCAGCCTTCTGGCAACTTCAGTTCCTATTTTTGAAGTACGTATGGATGTTTCCTCGCCTCACATTTCAGACCAGCAATTCAGACTAAAAGTAGATTCAATTGCAACCGGCCTGTCAAAAATTCTGGGTAACTCAAAGCAAAAAACAAAAAGTTCACTAATCAAAGCACGTAATAAAGGAAACCGATATTTCCTTATTGGCAGAAGAGTAACATACGATCAGCTAAAACAAATAAGAACTCTGCCCATATTGCGCAATGGAAAATATAGTGGTGGATTAATTGCAATTCAAAAAACCCAAAGGGCAAAGCCTTATAACGAATTAGCATCCCGTACAATAGGCTATGTAATTGAAAAAGAGAACCTGTATGTAGGCCTCGAGGGTGCTTATACCGATGTGTTAACCGGCAAAAATGGCAAAATGGTGATGCGTAGGATTAACCATGGAGATTGGATTCCAATCCACGATGAAAATGAAATTGAGCCTAAAGATGGACTCGACATTGTATCTACCATTAACATTCATATTCAGGATGTTACAGAAAATGCCCTATTAAGAGAGTTATTAAATAATGAAGCATTTCAGGGTTGTGCCATAGTAATGGAAGTTAGTACAGGCCACATAATAGCAATCGCAAACTTAAGGTATGATAGTACTGATGCAAAATACAAAGAAACTTATAACTACGCCATAGGTGAGAGCATTGAGCCCGGATCAACTTTTAAACTTGCCTCCATCCTTGCAGCCCTCGAAGACAATAAAATAAAACTTACCGACAGCCTATATACAGGTGAAGGCTACACAAGATACTATAATCAGGAAATGAAGGATGTTCATAAAATTGGTAATGGTAGAATTACCGTTCGTGATGCATTTGAACAATCATCAAACGTAGGAATCTCAAGAGTAATAAATGAGTCTTATAAACAAGAACCATCGAAATTTATTGATCGACTTTATTCAATGTCGTTAAACGAGCCACTTGGATTAAAAATACTTGGTGAAGGAATCCCAAAAATCAAACATCCATCTACAAAACAAACATGGTACGGAACATCATTACCATGGATGGCGATAGGTTACGAGTTAATGATTACACCTCTTCAAACTCTAACATATTACAATGCTGTAGCTAACAATGGAGTGATGGTTAAACCAATGTTTGTATCTGCAATAAAAGAAGGTGGGGCCGTAATTGAAAAATTCGATACTGAAATAATCAACAGCAAGATAGCATCAAAAAGCACAATCGATTCAGCCCAATCTCTGCTGGAGGGTGTTGTTGAACGAGGAACCGCGAAGAGAGTTTTCAAAAATAGTCCCTACAAAGCAGCGGGCAAAACAGGAACAGCTCAAATTGCTACAAAAGGAGGCTATAATAAAAGAAATTACAACGCTTCATTTGTTGGATATTTTCCTGCTGAAGCACCACAATACTCAATGATTATTGTGATAAATAATCCAAGCGCTGGTAAGTATTATGGAGGTAGTGTTGCTGCTCCTGTTTTCAGGGATGTTGCTGACAATCTATACTCAACCATAATTGCAGCCAAATTTAATAGCGGTATCTCAAACGACAGCATTACAATTCCAATACCAAATAAACCAGTATGGGCTATAGATATAGTATCCATCTATGCAAACTTGGACATTAAAGAAGGTGTAAAATTTCCGGTAACCGGAGATTGGATTAAAGGAAAAACAAATGATAAAAATATAGCATTCGTAGATGTTGCCTTTAACGAAAACATTATACCAAATGTTGAGGGAATGAAAGCAAAAGATGCAATCTACTTACTGGAAAATTATGGAATTGAGACTTCCATTACCGGAAAAGGCAAAGTAATACGTCAATCGATTAAAGCAGGGAAACCAATTAAGGGAAATACTTCAATAATACTTCAACTGGGCAATTATTAACTACGGATTTGAAACGACTTCAAAACATATTATATCGTGCTGGAACAACTGAAATAGTTGGAACAACAAATATGGATATTACTTCCGTTGAGTTTGATTCACGCAAAGTTGTGATTGGAACTCTATTTATTGCAATAGAGGGGACTCAGGTTGATGGTCATAATTTTATTGATAAGGCAATCGATCAGGGAGCAGTTGCCATTGTTTGCAATATACTACCCATTGAACTAAAATCAAATACAACTTACATACTTGTAAAAAACAGTTCTGAGGCTCTTGGATACATCGCATCAAATTTTTATGATAACCCTTCCGAAAAGATTAACGTTGTAGGCGTAACAGGTACAAATGGAAAAACAACAATTGTTACCCTGCTATTTAATTTGTTTTCACAGATGGGATATAGCACTGGCATGTTATCCACAATACAAAACAAAGTAAACAACCAAATTATTGATAGCACACACACAACGCCTGATGCGCTTAAAATTAATGAATTACTAAACCATATGGTTGAGGAAGGGTGCGAATATGTTTTTATGGAAGTAAGCTCACATGCTGTTGTACAAAATCGCATTACGGGAATACAGTTTTCGGGCGGTCTTTTCACTAACATCACCCACGACCATCTTGATTATCATGGAACTTTTAAAGAATACATCTCTGCAAAAAAAGGGTTTTTCGACAATCTTCCATCAAGTGCTTTCGCACTTACAAATACCGATGATAAAAATGGAGCAATAATGCTCCAGAATACCAAAGCTAAAAAATTCACATACGGTATAAAAAACATGGCCTCTTTCAAAGGAAGGGTTATTGAAAATGATCTGGAAGGAATGATGATGAAAGTGGATGGTATAGATGTGTACTCACTACTATCAGGAAATTTCAACGCCTACAATATACTCGCAGTTTATGCCACAGCCCAACTTCTCGGCCAAAATAAGGAAGAAACATTAGTTGGAATCAGCACACTAAAAGGTGCAGAAGGAAGAATGGAGGTTATTCGGTCAAAAGCAGGAATTACAGCCATCATCGACTATGCACATACCCCTGATGCACTGGAAAATATCATCAGTACAATTAACTCGATAAGAACTCACAATGAAGAGCTAATAACGGTTGTGGGAGCCGGAGGAAACCGCGACAAGAGTAAGCGACCAATAATGGCTAAGATAGCTTCACTATTGAGCAGCAGAGTAATTCTAACTTCTGATAATCCTAGAAATGAAGATCCATTGCTGATATTGGAAGATATGAAAATGGGTATCGATCCGGCCAGAAAAAACAAGTCGATGATAATCCCTGACAGAAAAGAAGCTATTACAACAGCATTCAACATTGCACGGTCGGGTGATATGATTCTTATCGCCGGCAAAGGTCATGAAAAATATCAGGAAATAGCTGGGGTTAAACATCCTTTCGATGACAAAAAAGTGATTTCAGAATTAATGGAAATAAATTTATAATATGCTTTACTACTTGTTTAAATATTTAGATACAGCTTTTAACTTCCCCGGGGCAGGCGTTTTTGAATACCTCTCTTTCAGAGCGGCGCTTGCCATTATTACTTCATTAATCATCAGTTTATTCTTTGGGAGAAGATGGATATCATATCTAAACCGCAAACAGGTAGGCGAAACAATCCGTGACTTAGGTTTAGAAGGACAGCTTGAAAAACAGGGAACTCCAACTATGGGAGGACTAATTATTCTCACCTCAATATTAGTGCCGGTAATCCTATTTGCAAAACTAGCCAACATTTATATAATATTGATGATTTTTACTACCGTTTGGCTTGGTAGTATTGGATTTTTAGATGATTACATTAAAGTATTCAAAAAGAATAAAAAAGGACTAAGTGGTAAATACAAGGTAGCCGGGCAGGTAGTTCTGGGATTGATTGTAGGACTTGTAATGTATTTCAACTCCGATATCGTTGTGCGCGAAAAAGCACAATCAGAGCCACAAATCTATACTGAAATAGAGCAAATCGGACCATCCTCAAAATTTACCATCGAAGGAGTAAGATCAACAAAAACTACAATTCCATTTGTAAAAAATAATGAATTTGATTATTCAAATTTACTTAAGTGGTTAGGTGAAGGTTATGAAGCTTGGGCCTTCCTGATATTTATCCCAATTGTAATATTCATAATTGTTGCTGTTTCAAATGGAGCTAATCTCACTGATGGAATGGATGGATTGGCGACCGGAACGTCGGCAGTAATAGGACTAACACTGGGCTTGCTAGCCTGGGTTTCGGGTAATATAATATTCGCCGACTATCTTAATATAATGTATCTGCCAAACGCTGGAGAACTTACCATATTCATAAGTGCTTTCGTAGGTGCGACAGTTGGGTTTTTATGGTATAACACCTACCCTGCTCAGGTTTTTATGGGTGATACGGGAAGCCTTGCAATAGGAGGAATTATTGCTGTTTTCGCCATAATCATTCGTAAAGAGTTGCTGATACCCATACTATGCGGAATATTTTTAGCTGAGAGTTTATCGGTAATAATTCAGGTAAGTTATTTTAAACACACGCGAAAAAAATATGGCGAAGGCATTAGAGTTTTTAAGATGTCGCCGCTCCATCATCATTTTCAAAAACTAGGATATCCAGAGCCTAAAATTGTACAAAGGTTTCTAATTGTAGGAATTTTTCTGGCCGTACTAACAATTATTACACTCAAACTAAGATAATGGATAAAAATGATGAATACTCATTATCAAATAGTTGTGCTTGGTGGAGGCGAAAGTGGAGTTGGTGCAGCAATACTAGCTAAAAAAAAAGGGAAGTCTGTTTTTGTTAGCGACAATGGCAGAATCCAACAGAAATATATTGACGTTCTTATACATAATGAAATTGATTTTGAAGATGGTGGTCATACCAAAAGTATAATACTATCAGCAGAAGAGGTAATTAAAAGTCCAGGCATTCCGGATACAGTTGAAATTGTCAGGAAGTTAATTGCAAAGAAAATCCCAATTATTTCTGAAATTGAATTTGCATCAAGGTACACCACGGCAAAGCTAATTTGTATAACAGGAAGCAATGGTAAAACCACAACAACTCTGCTAATATATTATGTTCTGAAAACTGCAGGAATTAATGTTGGTCTGGCAGGTAACATCGGGCAAAGTTTTGCAAAACAAGTAGCAGAATGCAGCTATGATGTTTATGTTCTTGAACTGAGCAGTTTCCAGTTGGATGGAATGTATACCGTAAGAGCAAACATAGCAATACTGTTAAATATCACTCCCGACCATCTTGATAGATACCAATATAATTTTACTAACTACGTCGACTCGAAGTTTAGAATACTTCAAAATCAAACCAAAGATGATGCTCTAATTTATTGGATGGATGATCCGGTAATAACTGAAAAATTAAAATATGTTGATGTTGAAGCACAGGAATATCCTTTTAGTCTTATCAACAAAAACATAGTACAGGGAGCATATCTAAAAAATAAAAAAATAATTATAACTGACAATAAAACACTAATAGAAATGACATTAGAACAATTAGCATTACAAGGCAAACACAACATCCATAACTCAATGGCCGCAGGTGTTGCTTCAAAGCTTATGGACATCAGAAGAGAAACATTAAAGCAGTGTTTTTCCGATTTCCATAATGTTGCCCACCGCCTCGAGTATGTATCGAGTGTGCATGGAATTAGCTTTATTAATGATTCGAAGGCTACTAATGTAAATTCGGCATGGTATGCTCTTGAGCATTACGAAAAACCAATTGTATGGATTGCAGGAGGTATCGACAAAGGCAATGATTACTCCATTTTGAAAGAGCTGGTGAAGAAAAAAGTGAAGGCAATTGTTTGTTTGGGTGAAGACAATAAACCTATTCATGATGCTTTTGGCGATATTGTGGAGACAATAGTTGATACACAATCAGTATTTCATGCTGTTAACACCGCATATCAGTTGGCAAAAAAAGGTTATATTGTACTTCTATCCCCAGCCTGTGCAAGCATGGACCTATTTGAGAATTATGAAGATCGTGGAAATCAATTTAAAACCGCTGTGAAAGAACTTTAATTAATGGCCATGTTTTTAAGAAATATTAAAGGTGATAAGGTAATCTGGGCTGTAGTTTTTCTATTGTCAATTATGTCGTTTCTAGCGGTGTACAGCTCTACAGGTACCTTGGCCTACAAATATCAGGGAGGCAATACCGAGTATTACATGTTTAAACATGGCTTAATTTTATTTTTGGGATTAGTATTTATGTATCTTGCTCATATTGTTAAATATACGTATTATTCGCGAATATTTCAAATTGCTTTATATATTGCAATCCCGTTATTATTTATCACTTTATTTTTTGGATTAAACCTCAACGAAGCAAAAAGAGTATTACCACTTCCATTTGGATTAACATTCCAAACATCCGACCTTGCAAAAATTACACTTATAATTTATCTTGCTAGGATGCTGACCAAGAAACAAGATGATATTCAAGATTTCAAAACGGCCTTTTTACCGATAATAATTCCCGTATTACTTGTTACAGGTTTGATTTTTTGGGATAATTTTTCCACAGCGGTATTATTATTTATTACCAGTTTAGTATTGATTTTTATAGGAAGAATAAAATTTACTTATATCGCGAGTATGCTCGGGATTGGAATTGTTGCAGCATCAATAGCCGTTGTTATTCTATTCAGTCTGCCACAAGGCCAACAAGGCAGGGTTGGCACATGGAAAACCCGGATAACTAACTATGTAGATGTAAGTAAAGGCGACAGTTATCAGGTTGAACAAGCAAAAATTGCGATTGCAACAGGAGGAATTGTTGGCAAAATGCCTGGAAACAGCACACAACGTAATTTTCTTCCTCATCCATATTCGGACTTTATTTTTGCAATTATTATTGAAGAGTACGGCCTGATAGGCGGTGTAATAATTGTACTTCTGTATTTGATTCTGCTATTCAGAGCCGTCAAAATCGTTACAAAAGTTCCCGGAACATTTGGGTCGTTCCTTGTAATTGGAGTGGCATTTAGTTTGGTATTTCAAGCAATGATAAATATGGGTGTTGCCGTAGATTTATTACCAACAACAGGTCAACCCCTTCCTTTAGTAAGTATGGGTGGCACATCAATTTGGTTCACCAGCTTAGCCATTGGAATTATTTTGAGTGTTAGTAAAGAAATTGACAAAAAAGAAACTGATGTACTTAACCTTAATATAGCTAATGTGAATGAATAGGAAGCTTAAAATATTAATTAGTGGCGGCGGAACCGGAGGTCATATATTTCCGGCAATTGCAATAGCAAATGCTATTAAGGAAAAACAGCCGGATGTTGAAATCCAATTCGTTGGTGCATTAGGCAGAATGGAAATGGAAAAAGTTCCGTTGGCCGGATTTCCAATTACCGGGCTATGGATTAGTGGATTTCAGCGAAAGCTGACAATTAGAAACCTGTCATTTCCAGCAAAAGTATTATCGAGTATCATCAAGGCGAATAGAATTATTACAATGTTCAACCCCGATATAGTTATCGGAACCGGAGGATATGCAAGCGGCCCTCTACTTTATGTTGCCTCGAAGAAAAAAATCCCCACACTAATTCATGAGCAAAATGCTTTTCCCGGGGTTACCAATAAGTTACTGGCTAAAAGTGTAACCAAAGTATGTGTGTCGTATCCTGAAATGGAAAAATATTTTCCCAATGAAAAGATTGTTATTACCGGAAATCCCATCCGTAAGGAAATTCAAAATCTAACTCCAACAAAAAAAGAGAGTCTTGAATTTTTCAATTTGAAACAGACAAAAAAGACTCTGTTAATAATTGGAGGAAGCCAGGGGGCACAACGAATTAATATTGCTATAGCTGAAAATATAAAGAAACTTCTTGAACTTGGACTTCAAATAATATGGCAAACAGGTAGCAGCACTTATGAACTGGCAAAAGAATCGGTTGGAGAAAATAAAGATGTTGCTATTTATGAATTTATTCAAAAGATGGATATGGCATATACGGCATCAGACTTCATAATATCAAGAGCCGGGGCAATTGCGATTGCGGAAATTATTGCTGCTAAAAAGCCCGCTATATATATACCTCTGCCATCAGCAGCTGAGGATCATCAAACAAAAAATGCAATGTCGCTTGTTGATGGAGAGGCTGGTTTAATTGTTACTGAATCTGAAGCTATTGAAAAATTACCTGTTGTTGTTAAAGCTCTGGTTGAAAATCATTCACTTCAGGAATCAATAATTGCTAATCTCGCATCTTTTAGCTATCCAAATGCTGCTGCAGATATTGCTGGTGAGGTACTAAAACTGACAAAAGAAAAATGATTGTACGTAACGACATAATATATTTCCTTGGAATAGGTGGCATAGGCATGAGTGCTCTTGCGCGTTGGTGCAATAATATAGGGGCGCAAATTTATGGTTATGACCTTCAACCAAGTAAACTGACTGATGAACTTAAAAATGAAGGAATGATCATTCATTTTGAACCCGATACTAGTGAAATTCCTGATAATGTTAGTTTAGTAGTATACACACCAGCTATACCTAAAGATAACATTGAACTAAACTACTTCATAAGAAAAGAAACCCCAATCATAAAAAGAGCTGAGCTTATTGGAAAAATCACAAGGGATTACAATACAATTGCCATCGCCGGAACACATGGCAAAACAAGTATCTCGGCTTTAACAGCTCATTTATTAAAAAATGCAGGAGTTAACATCACAGCATTTGTAGGAGGAGTATGCCGAAATTACAACACAAATTTAATCCTCTCTAAATCTACTGACTACCTTATTATTGAGGCAGATGAATACGATAGATCTCTACTTCAAATTGACCCTAATATTGCAGTAATTTCGTCAACCGATGAAGATCATTTGGATATATATAATGATCATGCGGATATAAAATCAACTTTTATCGAATTTGCAAAAAAGCTTAGGCCTGACGGAATCCTAATATATAATTCAAAACTGGATGCATTTAATGAATTAGCTTGCAAAAAACTTACATATGATGCCGAAAAAACCGCATCAATTCATGCAGCTAATATTCGTGTTGAATATGGAAAATTTGTAATCGACATTGTTACTCAGTCAGGAAAGATATTTGATGTAGAAATTCAAGTTCCCGGTATTCACAATATCGAGAATACTTTGGCTGCAGTGTCAATCGCTGTCGAAGTAGGGCTTACTCTTGATGCTATAAAAAAAGGAATAGAGTCGTTTGCAGGTGTAGAACGCAGAATGGATTATAGAATTAATAACGAGGATCTAATCTACATTGATGATTATGCTCACCATCCCGAAGAAATAAAAGCTACAATATCCGCAGTAAAAAAACTCTATCCTGATAAAAAAATAACCGGAATATTTCAACCCCATTTATATAGCAGAACCCGTGACTTTTCGAACGAATTTGCAATTGAGCTAAGTAGACTTGATGAGATAATTTTATTGGATATCTATCCGGCACGCGAAAAACCCATAGAGGGAGTTTCATCCTCAATAATTCTTGATAGTATAATAGGCACAAAAAGTCAATTATTAAGCAAGCATGAAACATTAGAATACATATCGAATAACAAACCTGAGGTTTTGCTTACAATGGGGGCTGGAGATATCGGACTTCTTGTGGGAAAAATAGAAACTGAACTTATAAAAAATTGATTAGAATAATTAAAATATCGCTTTTCACTTTAACAGCAATTGCATTGCTTGTTCTTACCGGATTTATATTTATTAAATACCAAGATAACCATGTAGCAAATATTGAAGTTAAAATTTATCGTAATACTTTAGATGGTTTTTTGGAACGTGATATTATTATGGCAACAATTAATGATATCGACAGCATTAAGAACCTCGCAGTTAAAGATATTAACCCAAGCATTATTGAACGAAGATTAATTAATAATCCTTACATTGAAGAAGTTGATAGCTATCTAACGCTGGATGGGAAGTTACTAATAAACATTAAAGAGAAAAATCCCATTATCCGTATTTTCAATAAAGATGGAGAAAGCACATATCTTGATAACAATGGCGATTTTATACCTACCAGCAAACATTATACTCCAAGGGTACTTATCGCTAATGGATATATAGTTGATAAATTGGTTGGATTTAATGATAATATTCACGATACAATCTACACCAATACAATTTTTAAGGAATTATTCTTTCTCACAAAACTCATTAATAAAAATAAGTTGCTAGCATCACAAATAAATCAGATTTACTACAACAGCAAAGGCGAATACGACCTCATTCCTGAACTGGGTGATCATATTATTAAATTCGGGAAACTTGACAATGCAATATCAAAACTTAATAATTTAGACGCCTTTTATCGAAAGAATATGATATCAAGCGACTGGAATAAATATAACGTAATCAACCTAACATATAAAGATCAAATAGTTTGCACTAAAAAATAATCGTATGGAATCTGAAATAATTGTCGGACTTGACATAGGAACTACAAAAATAGCCTGCATAGTAGGTAGAAAAAACGAATATGGAAAAATAGAAATACTGGGTTACGGTAAAACTGAATCCATTGGGGTTAAACGTGGGGTTGTAGCTAATATAGAAAATACTGTTCAGTCGATTCGCAAAGCTGTAAAACAGGCTGAGGAGAAGTCGGGTGTTGCAATAAAATATGTTAATGTTGGAATTGCCGGACAGCATATAAAAAGTCATCAACATCGTGGTAATATTATTCGTGATGATGATGACAAGGAGATAAGCATCGAAGAAATTGATAGCTTAACCCATAACATGTACAAACTCAGCATGGCTCCCGGGGAGGAAATCATTGATGTTATCCCTCAGGATTACATAATTGACAATGAAAGTGGTATACGAGAACCCGTAGGTATGTTAGGAAATAATCTGGAGGCTAACTTCCACATAATCATCGGACAAACAGCTTCTGCCAAAAATATTTATAAATGCATTAAAAAGGCTGATCTTGAAATGGTAAACCTAATACTTGAGCCTATAGCATCTGCTGAGGCGGTACTTGGTGAAGAGGAAAAAGAAGCCGGAGTAGTGCTTGTTGATATTGGGGGTGGCACAACTGATATTGCTATTTTTCAGGATAACATAATCCGACACTCAGCTGTAATTCCGTTTGGAGGGGATGTAGTTACCGAAGATGTTAAGGAAGGCTGCACCATCATCAAAAAACATGCTGAAGAATTAAAAGTAAAATTTGGTTCTGCACTTGCAAGTGAAAATCGCGATGATGAAGTTGTTGCTATTCCCGGGCTAAGAGGCAGGCCCCCAAAGGAAATTACCCTTAAAAATCTGGCTTCCATAATTCAGGCCAGAATGGAGGAAATTGTTGAACAGATATATTTTGAGATTAAGAATTCTGGTTTCGAAAAAAAATTAATTGCGGGTATCGTACTTACCGGTGGAGGTGCACAGCTAAAGCATATCGACCAACTTACCGAATTTATAACAGGAATGGCCACTCGTATAGGTTACCCAAATGAACATCTTGCAAATGATGTTGTTGACGAAATGGCCAGCCCCATGTATGCAACCGGAGTTGGTTTAGTGATTGAAGGTATCTCAAGATTTGATTATGAAAAAGTAAAAGAAGGAAAATCATTACTTCTTAAAGTTGATGAAACTGCTGAACTCAACACAAAAGGTAAAAAGAAAGTAAGGAAAAAAGAAAAAGATATTTCAGGTGAAACCGGTACCGCCAGATTTTTAAAATCATTAAAAGACTGGTTTGAAAGTGATACTTCGGAGTAAAATTGAATTAACTTTTCATTGTTAAAAACTACTAATAAATAAACACACCAAACTTATCAAATAGTTTATTTTTAATATGTCCAAAAACACTATGACTGATATGATTACATTTCAACCAAAACAACACCCCTCTATAATTAAAGTATTAGGAGTTGGCGGCGGCGGTTCTAACGCTGTAAACCATATGTTTAAGCAAGGAATAACCGGCGTTGAGTTTGCAGTATGTAACACCGACTTACAAGCTCTAGAATCAAGTCCTGTTCCAATAAAAATTGAAATTGGTGACAAAGGTGGTTTAGGTGCAGGAGCAAATCCTGAGGTTGGAAAATCATCGGCAGAAGATTCCATTGAAAAAATCAAGGAACTTTTGAACGATGGCACTACTCAAATGCTATTTATTACAGCAGGAATGGGAGGTGGTACAGGAACCGGTGCCGCACCCGTAATTGCAAAGTTGGCACGCGAAATGAATATCCTTACTGTTGGTATTGTTACTCTACCTTTTGGATTTGAAGGCCGAAGAAGGAAACAACAAGCGGAATTGGGCATTAGCGAATTGAAGAAATATGTTGACGCACTGCTTGTAATCAGTAACGATAAATTACGCGAGCAATTTGGAAATTTAGTATTGGCCGAAGCATTTGCTCAGGCTGATAATGTACTGTCGTCGGCAGCTAAAGGTATTGCCGAACTTATTACTGTTACTGGATATGTAAATGTTGATTTTGAAGATGTAAGAACTGTAATTAAGGACAGTGGTAAAGCAATAATGGGATCAGCAAGAGCTGAAGGTGAAAATCGTGCTTACAAGGCAATCGACGAAGCAATGAAGTCTCCACTACTAAATGATAACGAAATTGCTGGAGCAACCGACATACTCCTATATATCACAACTGGTACTGAAGACATTACCATGGATGAGATTACTGAAATAACCGACTATGTTCAAAAAGAGAGCGGTAACGAAGCCGAAACTATTTGGGGAGTTGGTAAAGATGAATCGCTAGGTAATAGCGTGGGAATTACAATTATTGCTACTGGTTTTGATACTATAAAGAAAGAACCGGAAAAAGAAAGTACCGTTGTTGGTGTTGTGGGTAATGGAAATAAAACATACCCAACTAAGTCGAATCCAACACAATCAACTTCAATTGAAACAAAAGAGGATGAAATACTAGAAATTAAAAAAATTACTCCTGAAATAATTCCTTCTTTTAAAATAGAAGATAAAGAAAGTAAGATAGTTCATTCACTTGGGGATATCGAAAATGAACAACAGGATATTGAAGTTCCAATAGTTCGGTCAACACCTAATCTATCTTCATTAATAAGACGATCGAACGAACCATATTTGAGTATTGGTCATACTGTGTCTTCAAAAACCCCAGAGACAATTGAAGAGACTAAACCAAATCCTCAAACTGATGATGACAGTATTTCGAAAAATGCAGCTGAAAGAGTGAATAAACTAAAAAACCTGAGTATCAATTTACGATCTCATGAAAAAATAGCTGAATATGAAAATGAGCCTGCATACATCAGAAAGAAAGTACAACTCGATGATAAGGATTATTCGGCTGAGTCATCAATATCAAGATTTACATTGGGCGAAGATTCAAAAAATCAACCCGTGATAAAATCTGATAATTCATTCTTACATGATAATGTGGATTAGTCGATACTAAATATTCTTACTCTTTTTCTAATTCCTTAATTTAGTCTTAAGTATAAATTTTTCTATGCCAATATGAGTATATTTGCATGTAAAAATTGAAACTATGAGTCTTGAAATCACAATTAATAATGATATTAAGCAGGCCATGCTTGCCCGCGATAAAAGAAAACTTGAAGCACTGAGAGCTATAAAAGCAGCTTTACTATTAGAAAAAACAGGTACTGAAGTCGGTGGGGTCGAGATACCCGAAAGTGTTGAACTTACCTTGTTACAAAAGCTTGTAAAGCAACGTAAAGAATCAGCAATTATTTATAGAGAGCAAAATCGTGGTGAACTGGCAGAAGATGAAATTTATCAGGCCTCTATAATCGAAAAGTATTTACCTGAACAAATGAGCGAGGAAGAAATTGTTGCTATAATCAAAAAAATAATTGAAGATACAGGTTCATCCACAATGAAAGATATGGGCCGTGTTATGGGTATGGCAAGTAAACAACTTGTGGGGAAAGCAGATAATAAAACAGTCTCGGGGATTGTAAAGCAATTGCTTTCAAATTAGTTATTGTTATAATTAACTATTTATCACCCTAATTAATCCAAATAATTTCATGGTTTATTATTGTAATTACTGATGAACAAAAACAAATCAAATTCATACAGAACTGCCTTTGTCAGCCTTACATTTTTGTTTTTTATGTGGGGATTTATGACCGCATTAAACGACATTCTTATACCCTATCTCAGAGGATCTTTCGACCTTACTCACACAAAGGCGATGCTCATTCAATTTGCTTTTTTTACATCCTATTTCGCGGGGTCGTTGGTTTACTTCATCATATCAGTAACTCATGGTGACCCAATTAATAAGATAGGATATAAAAAAGGAATAATAACTGGATTATTAGTTTCCGGAGTTGGCGCACTACTATTTTATCCGGCAGCACAGTTTCATATGTATGGCTTCTTTTTGTCGGCATTATTTGTAATGGGACTTGGTTTTACCTTATTGCAAATAGCTGCAAATCCATATGTTGCAATTCTGGGATCGCCAGAATCAGCTTCATCACGATTAAACCTTGCACAGGGCTTCAACTCACTTGGAACTACTATTGCACCAGTACTCGGTGGCTTTCTAATTTTTACATTTTTTAAAGAATCAGCAGGATCGGATGCGGTTAAAATCCCATATTTATTTTTTGCCGGAATATTTGTACTAATGGCAATTGCAATCACCTTTACACCATTGCCAAGGTTTACGAATCCCGCTGAAGTAACTCCCGGATTTGGTGCATTGAAACACCGTCAGCTTGTATTTGGAATGATTGCTATTTTTATGTACGTTGGAGGCGAGGTAAGTATTGGAAGCATGCTGATTAGTTATTTAAACCTACCTGAAATTGGTGGTTTTTCCGATGCTGAGGCTAGTATTTATGTTTCTATTTATTGGGGAGGACAAATGATTGGACGGTTTCTTGGTGCTGTGTCTTTAAGCAATTCAAAAAGATGGGTTAAATTATTAGTAATGCCTTCAATTTCAATATTGGCTTTTGTGATACTTGGCTTAACCACAAGTTTTGATGCTGCATTAATTTATTTGATTTTCCTTGCAATTAATCTCATCGGATTCTTTATTGGAAAATCATTACCACATAGAACTCTCTACGTATTCGCCGGAATAAACCTAATTTTCCTGATTATTGCACTTAACTCAACAGGTAGTATTGCACTATGGACAATAATTGCAATAGGATTATTTAATTCAATAATGTGGTCAAACATTTTCACCTTGGCGATTTCGGGATTGGGTAAATATACAAGCCAGGGGTCTTCCCTATTGGTTATGATGATATTAGGGGGAGCAATACTACCACTAATGATGGGAGCTGTAGCTGATAGTTATGGAGTGCACATGTCATTTATTATACCTGTATTCAGTTACTTATACATAGCTTTTTATGGCATATCAGGATATAAACCGAATAAAATTGCATAATTTGCAATGTAATTCCTTATTGGATTAATGTAAATAAAATGATTGACAGAAGAAAATTTATTGAAAGAGTCGCTGCAGTTGGTGCACTGTCTTTAGTCCCAAATATAATAAAGTCGCAAAGTAGTATTTTACCACTTGATCTAAAAACTGATAACTTACCTTTATTTATCTCAACCTGGAATCACGGAATTGAAGCCAATGAAGCTGCAATGCAGGTGCTGGTTAATGGAGGGAGTATTGTTGATGCTGTGGAACAGGGAGTTTGGATACCCGAAGCTGATCCCAATAACAGGAGCGTTGGTATTGGTGGTTACCCTGATAGAGAAGGTCATGTTACATTAGATGCATCAATAATGGGCCCAGATGGAAATGCTGGCTCAGTTTGTTTTCTGGAAAACATAATGCATCCTATCTCGGTGGCTCGACTAGTGATGGATAGTACTCCTCATGTGATGCTATCGGGTGAAGGAGCTCTTCAATTTGCTTTGGAAAATGGATTCAAAAAAGAAAATCTATTAACACCTTTAACCGAAAAAGCATGGAAAGAAGAATTAATCGAAACCGGTTACAATCCAAAACCAAACTGGGAGAATGAACCAAATAGTTACCATGATACCATTGGTCTATTGGGAGTTAACTCTGATGGAGACATTGCCGGAGCATGCACAACCAGTGGGATGGGATTTAAAATGAGAGGAAGAGTTGGTGATTCACCAATTATTGGAGCCGGCCTTTTTGTAGATAATGAAATTGGGGCGGCAACTGCAACCGGGATGGGCGAACTTGTTATGAAAACAGTAGGATCGTTTTTAGTGGTTGAGTTAATGCGTAATGGCAGAACACCACAACAAGCTGTTGAAGAAGCTGTATTGAGAATTGTAAAAAAAGTTCCCGATCATAAAAAATACCAAATTGGATTTATTGCAGTTAATAAAAAAGGTGAAACCGGTGCTTATTGTTTACAACCTGGATTTAATTATGCGCTGTACAAGAATGATCAAAATATTCTTATAGATAGTAATTCATACTATAAGTAAAACTGCATAGATGACTCTGTTCAAAGGAAAATACAGGATTGAATCAAACCGATTACAAAACTGGGATTATTCAGGAAATGGCCACTATTTCGTCACGATAGTTACGGAAAATAGAGATTGTATTTTCGGGGAAATTGAAAACAACGTATTAATACCTTCCGATTTTGGAATAATTGCCGATATCGAATGGCTCACTTCTTTTAAAATACGAAAAGAATTAATATTAGATGAATATATATTAATGCCAAATCATCTTCATGCCATAATAATAATAGAATCCGCTTCCATAGTAAAGCCAGACGGCCGTCTGGCTCGACTAGATAGCGACCGTCCAGCTCGACTAGATAGCGACCGTCCAGCTCGACTAGATAGCGACCGTCTGGCTCGACTTGATAGCGACCATCAATCTCGACTAGATAGCGACCATCCATCTCGATTAAATAGCGACCGTCTGACTCGACTAGATAGTGGCCATCCGGATCAATTAGAAACCGGCCGTCCAGCTCGACTAGAAACCGGACTAGATAAAACAAATCCAAAACTATACCGAAAACCTAAATCCATATCATCCTTTATAGCCGGATATAAATCCTCTGTAATTACAAAAATTGATGATTTTATTGATCAAAATAATCTTGATCTGGCAAAATATAATAAAGATAATAAGCTATGGCAATCAAACTATCATGATCACATAATTCGAAATATGGAAGAATATAGTCGAATTAAAACTTATATACAAAATAACCCAATGAATTGGAATAAAAACAAACCCAACTAAAGATCTCTAATTTGAACCAAATCAATACTATCCTCAATCAGAAAATTTGTGTTATTATCCCAACCTACAATAATGCTAACACATTAAAACAGGTTGTTGATGGCGTTCTTAAATATAATCAGAATATAATTCTTGTGGACGATGGTTCAACCGACAACACACCTTTAATTCTTAAAGACTATGACTCTTTAGAAATAATAAGATATGATGAGAACAAGGGAAAAGGTTGGGCAATACAAACTGGCTTTCGAAAGGCATTGTCAATGGGCTTTGACTATGCAATAACAATTGATTCAGATGGGCAACATTTTGCTGATGATATTCTATTATTTATCGAAGAGCTTAAAAAAATTCCTGATTCTTTAATAATTGGATCCAGAAATATTGAAGCAGTGGGAATGCCTGCGAAAAACACTTTTGCCAATAAATTCTCAAACTTCTGGTTCTGGGCCGAAACAAATCAGAAGCTCCCGGATACACAATCTGGTTTTAGATTATATCCAATAAAGTTGTATAAAAAAACCAGATTTTTTACCAAAAAGTTTGAATTTGAAATTGAAGTATTAGTTAGATCAGCTTGGAGTAATATAAATATAGTGCCTATTCCTGTAAAAGTTTATTATCCACCAGTTAATGAACGAATAACCCATTTCAGACCATTACCAGATTTCACACGGATCAGTATACTAAATACAATATTAGTATTGATCACATTTTTGTACATAATCCCCTTAAGAGCAATTAAATATCTTGCAAAAAATAAGTTTACAAAAATAGTGAAAGAGCAAATAATGCTCCATAATGAGAATACTTATAAGATTTCAATGGCTATTGGATTTGGTGTATTTATGGGGATAACTCCCATTTGGGGATTTCAAATGGTTGTTGCTGCATTGCTTGCTCATTTTTTCCGACTCAATAAAATTATAGTATTAGCATTCTCCAATATTAGTTTACCTCCATTTATTCCAATAATTATTTATTTTAGTTACTTGGTTGGTGGTATCCTCATGGAAAATCCGCGTGAATTCACTTCCGAAACAATCGAGTACTTAAAACAACAAGTAATGCATGGTGGATTCTACAGTACACTAAATGAATTTGGATATAGCATACTTCAATATGTTATTGGAAGTTTATTGCTCGGATTACTACTAGGAACTTTTGCTGGTGGTGTATCGTATATAATTCTAAAATTAACTAAAGGAAGTAGAAAATAAAATTAAATGTTGTCTGGTTCTCAAGCTTATCAAGTTAACTTAAATTAATGTTATGAAAGCCAACAACGACAACAATGACAACAACGATGACAACACCCAATGAGTAAACTTTTTATAGCCATATACAGATTGATTGAGAAGTTCAAAATTTTCTCACTATTTATCTTGGTTGTGATATTATTGATAAGTGCATTTTTTGCCAGCCAGCTTAAACTTTCGGAAGATATCACTAAAATACTTCCTGATACAGATAAAATTAACAATATGAATTTTGTGTATTCCAATTCAAAATTCATGGATAAAGTTGTATTTAATATTAGCCTGAAAGACACAACTAAATCGAACCCAAATTTACTTTCAGATTTTGCAGATCGACTAACAGACTCAATTAATTCCAGGTATGTTCCCGATCTCGTACAATCAATTGATTTTGCGCCCGGTCAGGCAGAAATGATGGAAGTTTATAATACAGTATTAAGCAATCTTCCGCTCTTTCTTACAGAAGAAGATTACAAAGTAATTGATACTCTTATCAAATCTGAAAATATTGAAAATGCTTTAGCGACTAACTACTCAACTCTTATGTCGCCGGTTTCGTTCATAACAAAAAAATTTATAGCCGTTGATCCTCTTTACTTCACTCCCATCGCACTAAACAAATTTAAATCAGCTAATATTGACAATGACTTTCAGATATACAACCGCTATTTTATTTCCGATAATAAGCGTAATATTATTTTCCTATTAACCCCCACATCAACAAATAAAACTGCCAATAATAATATCCTGTTTGATGGTATAGATGATATTATAAAAAATCTAACAAAAAACGATTATGCTGATATTAGGGTAGATTATTTTGGAAATGCAGTTGTTGCCCTTGGAAACGCTAACCAAATAAAAAAGGATATAATTATTACCGTTACTTTGGCCATGATTGTATTAATTTTGGTTATTACACTGTTTTTCCGTAGCAAGCGTACTTTCTTTATTGTTTTCTTGCCGGTTGCATTTGGAGCCTTAGTATCGTTGGCAATGTTATTTATACTAAAGAAGGAAATATCAGCCATCTCCCTTGGTATTGGATCAGTTTTACTGGGAATATCAGTTGATTACGCGCTACACATTTATTCACATTTCCGGCAACATGGATCACATAGACTGATTTTCAAAAACCTGTCTACACCGGTAATTCTTAGCAGTCTAACTACTGCATCCGCCTTTTTATCATTGTATTTTGTTAATTCAGAAGCACTAAATGATTTGGGGCTGTTTGCAGCAATAAGTATAATTAGTGCAGCACTTTTCTCCCTCATTGTTCTCCCCCACCTCACCGGAATTAAAAAAGGACAATCCATAACCCATAATATTAATTGGATTGACAAGATTGCAGGATTTAACTTTTCAAAAAATAGTGTGTTAAAACTTGGTATTGTTGTTGCAACTATAGTTCTTTTCTTTTTTTCAAAACAAGTTGGATTTGATGCTGACATGATGAAGAACAACTACATGAGTGATGAACTTAAGCAAGTTGAGCAGCGACTAAACAAGGTAACTAACCTAAGCAAAAAAACAATCTACATAGTGTCACCGGGAAATAATCCGGATGATGCAATGGAAAATAATAACATAACATCAAAGCTCATTAATAAGCTAATAGATGAAGGTACAATTCAAAATGCATCTGTAGTAAATAATATATTCCCATCACAAAGTGAACAAGTTAAAGCCATTAACAGATGGAATAGTTATTGGAAAATAAATGGAGAAAAAGTAATTACTGAAATTAATACAGAAGCTCAGGCATTGGGATTTAGAGATGGAGCATTCGGTAAATTTGAGGCATGGATAAAGGCTGAATTTAAACCTGTTTCATTTGATGACACTGGCGTGATTAATCACCTATTTTTAGAAAATTTTATTATTGAAACGGATACACTATCAGCAATAATTAATGTGGTTAAGGTTAATAACAGAGATGAAGACATAACTAAAGTTTATGATACTTTTAATGAAAATCAAACAGCCTGGATTATTGACAAACGATTAATAACAAGTGAATTTGTTACTATTCTTAAGGATAATTTTAACAAGCTTGTCCTTATCTCCATTTCATTAGTATTTATAATACTACTGCTGGCTTACGGTAGAATTGAGCTAACAATTATTACTATGATACCTATGATTTTAAGCTGGATATGGACAGTGGGAATAATGGGCATCTTAGGAATTGAATTCAATATATTCAATATAATAATACTCACATTTATATTCGGATTAGGTATCGACTACAGTATTTTTATAATGCGTGGATTACTTCTTGAATATAAATACGGCATTCATGATATTAGTTCGTATAAAGTTTCTGTAATACTGTCTGGGATAACTACTTTGCTTGGAATTGGAGTACTTATTTTTGCGGCTCATCCTGCGTTACGATCAATTGCAACAATGTCGATTATCGGAATATTGTCGGTAATATTTATCACATTTACCCTGCTCCCTGCAATATTTAAGTGGCTGGTTACATATAAAAAGGGATTAAGAAATCGTCCCATAACACTTGTCGACTTTTTGTTCTCAATGTGGGCATTATTCGTTTTCGTTAGTGGATCAATAATCCTCTCAATTATATCGTTATTATTTCGCGTTGTTCCAATCCCAACAAAAGCAAAGAAGCTATTTATACACAAACTTTTTCGTTACCTAACCTGGTTTATGATTTACATGAACTTTGTTTCGAAAAAAATTATTATTAACCCCAACAACGAAGATTACACAAAACCGGCAATAATTATTGCAAACCATCAATCACATATCGACTTAATGCTGATGATGTTACTGAACCATAGAGTTGTTGTGCTAACCAATCCTCGAAATTTCAGCAATCCAATCTATGGACCTGCCCTCAGATACGCAGGATTTATTAAAGTTGGTGGCGATTATGAATCCATAATTAATCAGGTTAAAAAACAAACCGATGAAGGATATTCGGTTGTTATATTCCCAGAAGGTCATCGTTCAGAAGGTGGTAAATTAAAGAGGTTTCATAAAGGAGCTTTTTATTTGGCCTCTGAGTTAAATCTAGACATACTCCCTATTATTATATACGGACAAAAGGAAGCTCTAAAGAAAAGTGAATTCTTTTTAAAAAGGGCAACTGCTGTTACAAAATTCCTTCCACGAATTAGACTTTCAGACGGTGAGTATGGAATCACCGCAAGAGATCAAGCCAAGAATGTAAAAAAATACTTTGAAGAAGAATATTATAAGGTGGCTACAATGTTGGAAACACCAGACTATTTTAATGATTTTATTAAAAAGAATTTCCTATATAAAGGCCCTGTGTTGGAGTGGTATACACGCATAAAGCTCAATCTGGAAGACAATTACAATATCTTCAACGATCTTATTCCTAAAAAATGCACAATTACTGATCTGGGTTGTGGCTATGGATATCTGCCGCTAATGCTAAACCTTGTTTCCAAAGATCGAGATATAACCGGCATCGACTATGATGCTGATAAAATCGGCGTAGCAAACCACTGCGCAATTAAATCAGATAATGCAAATTTCTTAACGGGAGATATAACAAAGGTTGATGTCGATTACTCTGACGTATTTATTATGAATGATGTACTTCACTATTTGCCTGAAAAATCACAAATAGAGGTAGTGGAATCCTGCATTAAAAAATTAAATGGTAACGGACTAATAATCATCCGTGACGCGAACAAAGATATGGTCAACAGACATTTAGGAACCAGGATTACAGAATTATTTTCAACGAACTTAGGATTTAACAAAGCAGAATTTAAACTGGAGTTTGTTTCCAAATCTATGATAGAAACGATTGCACGAAACCATAACTTTAAACTTAGGATTATTGATAATACCAAGAGGACGTCAAATTTGATTTACGTATTATCTTTGCTCTAAATAATACGACTTAATTTGAAAAATAAATACGATAAAATCATAATTGGCAGCGGCCTTGGCGGATTACTTTGTGGAGTTATCCTCAGCAGAAGGGGTAACAAAGTGCTGGTACTTGAAAAGAATAATCAAATTGGAGGTTCATTACAATCCTTCAATAGAAAAGGCTGCACCTTTAGTACAGGCATGCACTATATGGGAAGCCTTGACGAAGGACAAACACTTAATAAGATTTTTAAATATTTCAATCTTTTTGATGGTATTGAGTACCAAAGATTGGATGAAACCGGATTTGATATTTTCAATATCGGCGGAATAGAATATAAATTTCCAATTGGTTATCAGAATTTTAAAAATCAGATGATCGAATATTTTCCTGATGAACAAGATGCAATTGAAAACTATGTCTCAGAAATAAAAAATACAATCGACACCCAAAATATCTATCAATTAAAGAGTAATGAAAATGGATCTGATTCTGCTGATAAATACCTTCGAATAAATGCATGGGATCATATATCATCAATAACAAAAAACCCTAAACTAAGGCAAGTCTTAAGCGCTCTGAATTTCGTTTATGCCGGGGTAAAAGAAAAATCGCCGTTCTATATTCATGCTCTAATAAATAACCATTTTATTTCAAGCTCATACCGAATTGTGGGGAGTAGTGACCAAATTGCACATAAATTAGCTGATGAAATAATTAGAAGAGGTGGCGAAGTGTTAACAAAAAAAGAAGTAGTAAATCTTGTAATTAAGAATAATTGTATTACTTCGGTTGAAACAAAAGACAATCAAACTTTTGAAGCAGGTCACGTTATTTCCGACCTCCACCCTTCAACTACGATGAACCTGATTGGAGAAGGGTTAATAAAAAAATCCTTCCGTAATAGAATGAATAACAAGGAGAACACTTTGTCGGCCTTTGCCGTTCATATTAATGTGAAAAAAGATACATTCAAATATATTAATGCAAATTACAATTACTATAAGCGAAATGATGTGTGGTATGCATCGTATTATGACGAAAAACTTTGGCCCGAACATTACTTTTTGCATTGTGGGATTCCGGAAAACGGAAGCGAATATTCCTCGTGTATTGGATTGCTTACTCATATGAAGTTTGAAGAAGTTGCCCAATGGAAAGATCTTCCCATAAATAAACGAGGGGCTGATTATGTGGATTTTAAAAACAAGAAAGCCCAACAACTCATTGATTTGGTTTGCAAAACTTTTCCCGAGTTAAAGGGTAATATAGTTGAATACAATGTTTCAACACCACTAACATATAATGATTATCTTGGGTCACCAAACGGTTCCATGTATGGCACACTTCGCGATTGCAATAACCCTGTAGGATCATATATATCACCAAGAACTAAAATTGGTAATTTGCTATTTACCGGACAAAACTTAAACCTGCATGGTATGCTGGGTGTTAGTTTAAGTGCTATACTAACTTGTGGAGAATTTGTTGGAACTAATAACCTGTTAAAGGAAATAAATGCAGATAACTAAAGAAAAACGCAAGGATGTTTGGATAAGAGTTTTTCGCAATTTTATTATTGTGTTGGCTGTGATTATAATTGGATTGGTTGTAGTATATAATCTAAAAACAAAAATAACTCCCCCTGAAATTATTGATATATCAGTATTGGAGATGGAAAGGGGAAATCCTTCGCCCGATTTTTTTAGAGTTGGTAATAGCTGGTTAAAGAAAAACAAATATGGTCTTTGGGAGATGTATCTTGAGGGCAGCCCGTTTGAAATTGGCGTAATTAATGGAAAGTTAACCAAAGAGCTAATTAAAATTCAGGAAGATGCTTTTGTTGAACAGATAAACACTCTCATTCCTTCAAAATCATACTTGCGATTCCTTAAATATTTCATAGGATGGTTTAACAGGGATATTGACGAATATATTCCCGAGGAATATCTTCAGGAGATTTATGGTGTTTCATTTGGAGCTTCGGATGGGTATGAATACATTGGAAATAACTATGAAAGGATGCTAAACTATCATGGAGCCCACGACATTGGTCATGCCCTGCAAAGTCTAGCCTTGGTGGGTTGCACATCTTTTGGATCCAATTTTAATTCAGTTGATAGCTCAATGATTATTGGTCGCAACTTCGACTTTTATATTAATGAATCCTTTGCAAAAAATAAAATTGTTGCATTTGTTAATCCTGATCTAGGACATAAATTTATGTACGTTACATGGGCAAGTATGATTGGAGTTGTAAGCGGAATGAACGAAAAAGGATTAACAGTAACAATTAACGCAGCAAAATCCGATATTCCCACAAAAGCAACAATGCCAATTTCATTACTTGCCCGCGAAATTTTACAATATGCAGGTAATATTGATGAAGCTGTTGAAGTTGCCGAAAAGCGAAAAACATTTGTTTCCGAGTCAATCTTCATAGGCTCAGCATTTGACAATAAAGCAATAATCATCGAAAAATCGCCATCGAAACTTGGGGTTTACACAACCGATGCAAACGATCTTGTCTGTTCAAATCACTTTCAAAGTGATGTTTTTAAAGATGATGAAAACAACAATCAATATATTCAGGAGTCGGCATCCAGCTATCGCCAACAGCGATGTGAACAACTAATAAATCAAGATGAAATAATAGATTTCAATCAGGCAGCAGATATCCTACGCGACTACAATGGAATAGATGATGTTAATATCGGAATAGGAAACGAAAAAACAATGGCCCAAATGATTTCACATCATAGTATTATTTTTCAACCTGAGAAGTTAAGAACATGGGTATCTAGTGCGCCGTATCAACTTGGTGAATATTTAATGTATAATATCGACTCAGTTTTTACTAAAGCAAGTACTACAAACCCAAATACGATTCTATACGATTCAAATTATACAATTGAGCCTTCACTCTTTTTAGAAAGTAAAGAATACAACAACTTATTTGAATTTCGAAAAATGAGAAATATTCTCAAATATCATATTGAAGAAAAATCAAAAATTGAAGATGAAAAGTTTTTTATTGATGATCTAATCGCCAGTAATCCCAATTATTACCAGGGTTATGTACTTGTAGCAGACTACTATTTTATGAATAACAAGATGGATAAGGCATTATTATTCTATAAAATATCTCAAACAAAAGAATTTGAAAACACCACAACTAAGATGGTTGTTGAAGAAAGAATTAAAGAAATTGAGAAATCAACTCTGACGGGTGGCATCGTGCGTTGAGACTTGGAACCAACACAATCACAAGTCCCACCACACAAATCCATCGCTTCAGACTTGCGATATTATTTGAAATAAGTTAATAGATTTGTAAATATGTTCATCCCCGAAATAGAAAAAAAATCGAAACAGGAAATAAAAGAATATCAAGAAGGTCGTCTTAAGGAAACATTATCCTATTTAAATAGCCATTCGAAATATTACCAACGATTATTTACTGAGCATAAAATTGATATTAAGAATATTGTAACTCTTGAAGCCCTGGTTCAGATACCTGTAACAACAAAGGATCACCTACAGCGATATACAGATGATTTTTTATGTGTAGAACCAAAGAAAATTATTGACTATGTTACAACATCAGGTACAATGGGCGATCCGGTTACATTTGCCATGACCGATAATGATTTGAATCGACTGGCATATAATGAATACATATCTTTTTCTTGTGCCGACACAACAAATGAGGATATTTTTCAGCTTCTGGTAACACTCGATAAAAGATTTATGGCAGGTATGGCCTATTTTTTGGGTTTACGAAAACTGGGGGCAGGAATTATTCGAACAGGGCCGGGGTTGCAAAAACTTCAATTCGAATCAATAAAAAGGTTTAAACCAACAGGTTTTGTATCAGTGCCTTCATTTATCCCAAAATTGATTTCCTATGCAAGGGATAACGATATTGATTATAAAAACGCCAGCATAAAAAAAGCTGTTTGCATAGGCGAACCAATCCGGAACCCTGATTTTACACTTAACCCACTTGGCAAGAAAATAGTTGACAACTGGAATATCAAATTATATTCAACATATGCTTCAACAGAAATGGGTACTGCTTTTACTGAGTGTTCATCCGGCAAAGGGGGTCATCACCATCCTGAGATGATTATTGTCGAATTCTTGGATGAGAATAATAATCCCGTTAAAGAAAACGAACCCGGGGAAGTTACAATTACAAATCTAGGTGTTGAAGGAATGCCTTTGTTAAGATTTAAAACCGGAGATATTTGCTATCACCATATTGAACCCTGTATTTGTGGTCGGAATACTATGCGACTCGGTCCTGTAATTGGCAGAAAGCAACAAATGATTAAGTTAAAGGGAACAACATTATATCCCCCATCAATTTATGATGTTCTTAATGAAATCTCTTGTATTGAGAATTACATTGTTGAAGTCTCAAGCAGTGAACTTGGAATAGACGAACTAACAATAAAAGTAGGATGTAATAAACTAACCAGGAATACGGAGAAAGAGATTAAAGATAATTTCAGGGCAAAGCTTAGGGTAGCTCCAGAATTATTATTCTTTAAACCATCAGAAATAACAGCAATACAAACTAAATATGGTGATAGAAAACCAATTGTATTTATTGATAACAGAAAATCCATCTTATAAAAAAATAATGAGAATAATTTTGCTTCTGTTTATTTTGTTTACAGCCAGTATTTCGAATGGTCAAAACACTTTTTCAATAGTTGTGAGCATTTCAAATATTCAAGTAAACGATAGTAAAGTTTTTATTGGTTTGTACGATAATGAGTTGAATTTCAAAACAAAGACAAATGCAATTGATTCATTAATTTTTATTCCGAAAGAAAAAAATGCTGAGGTATCCTTCAATAAAATTAGTCCCGGAATATATGCTATTGCTGTTTTTCAGGATATAAATAGCAATGGAAAACTCGACACAAAAGGATTCAATTTACCAGATGAGCCAGTAGGTATTTCAAATTTTACAGATGGGAAAAAGCTTGGAATTCCAACTTACAACAAGGCAAAAATTAAAATCAATGGTGATACAATCGTATCAATTCCATTGATTTTTAATGTGGATAAACCAAGAGATTAACTACCAACCCAGAATTTCTCTAAAATCGATTTCTTCCGGATTTTCAACAAACTCTTTTGCTTTGGTATAATCACCGGGCTCAATAAATTGAAGGCCATCGTTAAACACCATTTGCGATTTGTCGCCTTTCATATCAACAAGTCGGGGCTGAACTTTTCCATTTTCATCAGCAACATCATCCAGATAGAGTGGTTTAATTTTACCAACAGAATCAGCTGTAACCATGCAACCTGTTCTACCTTCGTCGTAAAGCTTTTTAACCCCAAAGCCTAGCATACCGCAATACATAAGATCATATGCATTTGGTTGAACACATCTAAGTTCGTAACCAAGTTCTACCGGACGACTTTTAACACTTATCCCTAATTTCTTCAACTTATTCTGAAGTAACACATTGAATATATGTGCTTTACTTACATTGCCTAACTCTGGATGTCCATGATCATCATAAGTAAAATCTATTCCCGAATTCTCAATTTCATCATCACTCATAAAATGAAAAACGCCTTCACTAATTATGGCAACACCATAATCAATACCTTCAATTTTGCGTTTAACAATTGCAGATATCACAAGATTAATAATCCTTCCGAATGTAACTTCTACTTTATCAAACATTTCAGGAATAATAATCATGGGGAAATGGCATGCTGCTCCAATTCCAAATGCCAAGTGTCCTGCTTCGCGGCCCATTGCAGAAAGGACAAACCAGTTTCCGCTAGTTCGTGCATCTTCATAAATAGTTTGAGAAATTCGTACTCCTTCCTGCTTCGCCGAATGATAACCAAAGGTTGGTATTCCTGCCGGAAGTGGCAAATCATTATCAATGGTTTTAGGTACATGGATATTTTGAATACTTACATCATTTGCACGTAAATATTTTGATATCCTATTTGCAGTTGAAGCCGTGTCGTCTCCACCAATGGTTACCAGTAGTTGAACATTATTATCAGTAAAGAATTTTGTTGAAAACTCGCTATCCTTTGGCTTATGCCTACTCATTTGAAGAGCCGAGCCTCCGTGTTTATGAATATCATCAGCAAAATTAAATTCTATATCAATGGTTGTTGGGTTTTCTGCGAATAACCCTTTGTAACCCTCATGTATTCCTATTACTCTGTATCCTGATTTTAAAAATACCAATGATACTGAACTAATTACGGAGTTGATTCCGGGCGCCGGACCACCTCCACATAGTATTGCAATTGATTCTTTCATCTATTAATTTTTTATTTCTGAATGACCAAATAGTTGCTTTGTATTCAGTATCTTCTCAGTAATTTACTTAGTTATCTAATTTGATTATTTTTGCAAAGATAAAAAATGCTAAACAAAAAATTAATATTGAACAATATAGTTAAGTTTTGTAAGGATTTTTTATCTATTACGTCATATACTCATATGATTGTTACAATTAGCTTTTTTAAGTACCAATCAACTAATTAAACTAGAAAAAATGAAAAGAATTACTAATTATTTATTATTGCTGACATTTGTATTTATCTCAGGACAAGTTTTTGCCCAGATGGTTACAAATACAGAAAAACTCATCGAGATATCAAAGGAACTTGATAAGGCATGGAAAGAGAAAGAGATTAGAGTTGCAGATTACTCACAAAAAAATAATACTCCAATTACCTATGAATCATCCCAGGGAGTATTCTATCAAATGATAGATGTAATTGACGGAAGACCTGTTTATTACCGCACCGATAATTATGGTGCTGCTGTAACTACTAGAGTAAATGAACTTTGGGTAGGGGGAAACAGCGGATTAGAGCTAATCGGAGAAGGCTACTCTCAATTGGGAGAATGGGATGCTGGAAGCGTAAGAGTTTCTCATCAGGAATTTACTGATCAGGGAGCATCACGAGTTACACAAATGGATGGAGCATCTGCGACTCACTATCATGCAACACATGTAGCAGGAACAATGGTTGCAGCAGGAGTTTCACCAAATGCAAAAGGAATGATGTACGGCGGCAACCTAAAAGCATGGCAATGGTCGAATGATGAATCAGAAATGGCTGCAGCTGCAGCAAATGGCCTTGAGATTTCGAATCACTCATATGGTGTAGCTCAAGGATGGTCGAACAACAACGGAAACTGGGTGTGGTATGGTACTAACAGTATTTCACCTGATGAAGATTACAAGTTTGGGTTTTATGACTCAGGCTCAAGACAGTGGGATAATATTGCCTACAACGCACCATATTACTTAATAGTAAAATCAGCAGGAAACGATCGTGGTGAAGGCCCCTCAAATGCAGGAAATGGTGAACCAGAAAAAGATGGTGGTTTAGATGGTTACGACTGTATTTCACCAAAAGGTGTTGCTAAAAACCTACTTACTGTGGGAGCTGTAAATGAAGTGGCAAATTATACCGGCCCCGATAATGTAACAATGAGTAGCTTTAGTTGCTGGGGACCTGCAGATGATGGCAGAATAAAACCAGATATTGTTGGTAAAGGAGTTGATGTATATTCCACTTTAGACGGAAGCAATAATGATTATGGATCATTGCAAGGAACTTCAATGTCGGCACCAAATGTATCTGGTTCGATGGCTATGCTACAACATCATTATCAGAATATAAATAGCGATCGTATGAGAGCTTCCACACTTAAGGGGTTAGTTCTTCATTCAGCTGATGAAGCTGGTGAATATGATGGTCCCGATTATATTTTTGGATGGGGATTAATGAATACTGAAAGAGCAGCAGCCATTATTTCGGATAATGCAGGCCAAAACGTAATAGAAGAAATAGTTCTTCCAAACGGAGATACATATACCAGGCAAGTAACTGTACCTGAAGGAAGTGACCTTAGAGTTACAATTTGTTGGACTGACAATCCGGGAACACCAACCTCACCCCAACTAAATCCAAGAACTGCAATGCTTGTAAATGATCTTGATTTAAGAATCAGCGATACACAGGGAGCTTATTTCCCCTATAGTCTTGATCCTGAAGATCCATCAGCGGCAGCTACAACAACAGGCAAAAACTATGTTGATAATGTTGAAATGGTTTATATTGAAGATGCTGAACCGGGAACATACACAATTACTGTTGACCATGATGGTACACTCGCAGGCGGAGGACAAGTATTTTCTATTATTATTAGTGGAATTGATGAATATACTAGTTTACCTGAATGCTCAAACAGCTTGCTATCACCCGTGGATGGTGGCATAAACGCCTTCCTAAACCACCAAGTAACATGGAAACCAGCACTGTTTGCCAGTAGCTACGATGTTTATTTTGGTACAGATGGTAACGGGGTAAGCACTCCTACAAACGTAATAAATGGTGATAATTACATTAATAATAATTTCGCCACTATGTTGGAGCCTAATACTACCTACTATGTTCAAATAGCACCTCGTAATAGTATGGGTGTTTCCGATAATTGCACAGAAATTTGGTCGTTTACAACTATGGAATCTATTTCGCTTTATCCATACATTGCTGATATGGAAAGCTTGACTACCCCTGAATTACCAGAATTTTGGCAAGACAATTCATTTACTGAGGCAAATTGGTTTAGCTCTGATTTAGCAAGCAATTCAGGCGAAAACGCAATGGCCTGTTATAATACAAGCGGATTTGTAGAAATGGATTATAATAACTGGTTTATTTCTCCTCCTTTTAGTGTAGAAGTAGGTAACGAATATAATATTAGATATTTCTACAGACCATTAATCGGTGGGCACAATGAATCGATGACATTATATTGGGGAGAGACTCCATTCGTTGAGGATCTTACAAATATACTTTTTGAGGATAACGCTTTTAATGGTGATTGGGAAGAAGCAAGTTCAATGCTTTTTCCTGAAGAAGACGGCATAGTATTTTTAGGATTCCATATGAATGGGGCATTAGGATATGGAGGCTTTCTTGATGATATCACTGTAAGTGATTGGGGAACAGTAGGTATTAACACTAATGATAATGATAACGTTAGTATATATACACAGTCGAATAACATCACAATCCTATCATCAGAACAATGGTTAGGAGCCAACATTAATGTCACAAATATTATGGGACAGTATGTGTATCGAGGTAAACTGTCTTCTACAAAAACGCAAATACGAACAACTAATCAGTCAGGATTATACATGGTTTCGTTAGTTAAAAACGGGAAGATAATTACAAAAAAGGTAATCTTTTAATTCCAACTTAAAAAATTATTGAAGCCAGGTGGATTAATTTCTATCTGGCTTTTTTTATTAGCTTATCGTCATTGGAACTGCAAAACCAATAAGCCATTTCCGGTTAAAACTATTCCTTCACGAGCAACTGAACTGTAACACGGCTTTTTTGCACTAAATAAACCTTTTTATTACCTATCAGTTCATTTTCTAGTTTGTTAGAGTAATGACGTATGGTTATTAACTGTAATCCTGAATTATATTTTAACGAAAATGCACCTTTTAACTCCGAAATTAGGGATTCCAGTTTTATATCATCCTCATTAAAACATACTGAAAAGCTAACGGCAGAATTCTGCATCAGATTTATGTGAATCTTATTTCTGCTAAACACATCAAAAATCTGTTTAAGATTTTCTTCTGCAATAAATGAAAGATTTTTTGTGCTTATTGATAGTAATACCTGATTATCTTTAACAATAATACTAGATGTTGTTGAATCATTTCCCATATCATTTGTAATGGATGTTGGAGATAACGAAGTATCATAATAAGGTCGAACTAGGAGAGGAATCCCTTTTTGTTTGAGTGGTTGTATTGTTTTAGGATGAATTACAGAGGCACCATAATAGGCAAGCTCAATGGCTTCATGATATGACAAACTATCTATTTTAATTGCACTTGTATACCTTGCAGGATCAGCATTCATTAAACCGGGAACATTTTTCCAAATTGTAACCTCATCAGCATCAAGAATATTGCCAAGTATTGCAGCAGTAAAATCCGAACCTTCCCTTCCTAATGTTGTTGAACGACCAAGACCATCAGCTCCAATAAACCCCTGAGTAATTACAACCTCACCTATGTCAAGTGCCGGTATAACTCTCGATGTTATGGTCTTAGAAGTATACTCCCAATTTACAGAAGCGTCAGTAAAGTTACTATCTGTAATAATTAAACATTTTGCATTTATTAACCTTGAAGAAATCTTGAGTTTCTTTAAAAAATGAAATATAATACAACTCGATAATTCCTCACCGAAAGACACGATACAGTCATAAGCTTCATAACGGTTCGAATATTCTGTATTAAGAGCATCCAAAAGTTGTTCAAAGAGTTTATCCAGATTGGAGGATAACTCATCATCCATAGTTGAAAAAAGATCTAGGGTAACACTGATATGGTTTTTCTTAATTTCAAAAAACCCTTCCTCTATCGATTCACCATCAAGATATTTGTGATACAATTTTTCCAATGCGTTAGTTGTTTTGCCAAGTGCAGATACAACAACAACAAGGGGTTCACAACTAAATTCTTCAATGAGTTTTGAAACTCTTTCTATACCTGAAGCATTCTCCATTAATGCTCCTCCAAACTTCATTACTCTCCTCAATTTCTATCCTTCTTTTAAGTATTTCATTAAAAAGTAAAAATGGGGCTTTTTCTTCTAACCACAATATATTTACTAACGTTTCTCCTTAATAAGTCCTTTTCTGAATGCAGCCAGCAGTAGTTTCAAATCACTTATCTGAATATTAAGCTCTTTACCAACATCAGTATCCTCAACGTATTTTCTTGTTGCATTGCCTTCGATAAAAATACGATCCGAAATAATATCCTTTTCTTCATAAATAGCATGTGCCATAGATGAAAACTCCTTATGCTCAACTAACACAAGCCCATAAGAGTTGAAAATCAATGTGTAGCCAGAAACTCCTGTTACCGATTGATAAGGAATTGACATCCCCCCATCAATAACAAAAAGTTTACCATTTGCCTTAATGGGGCTTTCTCCTTTTTTAACTTTAACAGGAACATGCCCATTAACTATATGCGATATTTCAGGATCAAGATCGAACTCTTCTAATATCTTGTTACAATATTTTTCCTCTTTAAACGCAAGGTTATAATATGGATTACGACTTTCGGTGTGGGTTTCTTTATCAGCTATATAGTACCTTTCGAAAGTTGCCATTTTCATTTTCCCAAACAAGGGAGATAATGGTCCACACCATAGATACCACATATAATCTAAACTCGTATTTTCTTCTCCTTTTGATTTCCGTTGGAAATAACCCTTACGTGCTACTCGGTCGAAATGATCACACAAAAGCTTTCCGGAATGGGTTTTGCCTTCAATTTCAAATTTCTCGAAATTACCCTCTTTATCCATCGGAATACATCCATGATAAAGCAGGTTTGAATTATGTGTAAGATACATGCTTCCGCGAGTAAACAAAAAATCAATATGCTTTTGCAAACGCTGGCTATTCATAAAGCTTGACTTAAGCTTATCCATAACCTCTTTTTCCTCATTACTTAACTCGTAGGGTGTTTTAGGATCAACAGTTGGGAAATCCTTATCCAGAAGTTCATGCTTTTTACCATCAATTACGGTTGTTCCCTTTTTAAAGTCAACATTATCAAATACGAGCCTGTCGCTCATTTTAAAATGTGGATTCCTTGTAACAGTTTGTCCTTCCATTTTAAATTGAATTATCGATATGGCCTTTTGCATTTGCTTAAGCAGCTTAATATCAGCATGCCTTGCTTCACCCTTAACGTCATACAGATCACATGCATCGTTTTTGTACTGATCCATTGCAAATCGAGCAAGTGGTAACATATTTATTCCATAAGCGTCTTCAAGTGTATCAAGATTATTATAGCGAAGAGAGATTCGAATAACATTTGCAATTAGCGCCAGATTACCTGCTGCTGCACCCATCCATACAATATCATGATTACCCCATTGAATATCAACAGCATGATAACTTACTAACCGATCCATAACCTTTTCGGGATGTGGCCCTCTATCAAAAATATCACCAATAATATGAAGCCTGTCGACCAGCAATCTTTGTATAAACTCACACAAGGCAACAATAAAAGCTTCAGCTCTATCAATATTAATAATTGAGTTAATAATTCCTTCAAAATAATCTTCCTTGCCCTCGCCACTTTCGTTTAATAGCTCATCAATAATATAGGCAAAATCGGATGGCATTGCTTTTCTAACCTTCGAGCGGGTATACTTTGAAGCTGCTCCTCTGGCAACCTTCGATAAACGCTGGAGTGTTATTGCATACCATTCGTTAATATCATCTTCTTTTTTAAGAATTAACTCTAACTTCTCTTTAGGATAATAAATTAGAGTGGCAAGCGCTGTTTTTTCTTTCTTACGCAAAGTTTTACCAAAAACTTCATCAATCTTGCGAACAACAACTCCTGAGGCATTGGCTAATACGTGACTAAAGGTTTCATATTCGCCATGAATATCCGAAAGAAAATGCTCGGTACCCTTGGGCAAATTAAGTATAGCTTCAAGATTAATTATTTCGGTACTGGCTGATTGGATATTTGGAAATCGGGCAGCAAGTAAATTTAAATACTTAATTTGCTTTTCTAGATCCTGAGTAGCATATTGTTTAGGATTAAACTTCTCCATATTAGTTTATGAGTATTTTTTTTGAATTATTTGGTGCAAAAATAGAAAATCCATTGGTAATTAAAAACAATTCTAAATAATGTGGAAATAACAAAGCAATATTGTCCATTGAACATCAACCCCAGTATGTTTTTATTTAGATTTGCCAATTAATTATTTAATAATAAATAGAAAAGTAGTTTATTGAAACCATCCGATCTTATAGCTCTATTTTCTGACAGCCCTGCAACATCATTGCTTCACAAATATATTAACGATGGAAAACCACATATTCTTGCAAGTGGAGTAATCGGATCTTCTCAGGCACTTGCAGTTATATCAGTTTTGTATCAAAAGGGCAAACAACAACACCTTGTAATACTGCCCGATAAAGAGCAAGCTGCATACTTCTATAACGATGCTGAAAGTTTACTTGAGGAATCAGATTCTGAGTTAAATCAAAAAAAAATTCTTTTCTATCCCACATCCTATAGCCGTCCTTACGAACCTGAAAAAGTAAACAGAGCGTATCAGTTATCGCGTACCGAAGTTCTAAAACGCACTATGTTAGGAGATAAGAAAACGATAATTGTTACATATCCTGAAGCTTTATCCGAAAAGGTGATCACTAAAAAATATCTCACGAAAAACCTGATGAAACTAAGGGTAGGTGAAGAAGTTTCACTGGATTTCATTAGTGATCTGCTTTTTGAACTCGAATTTGAACATTCGGATTTTGTATCCGAACCAGGTCAATTTGCAATTAGAGGTGGGATAATTGATGTATTTTCATTCTCTAATGAGCATCCTTATCGCATAGAATTTTTTGGTGATGAGGTTGAATCAATCAGAACATTTGATCCATCAACACAATTATCAATTCAACATCTTAATCGTTTAACATTATTACCAAATGTTCAAAGTCGTCAGATAATAGAAAACCGTGTTGAGTTACTAGAATATATTCCATCAAGCACAATGTTGTGGTTTGATAATATTGAGATTGCCCTTGATTGTATTGATAAGGAATATGATAAAGCCTTAACCGGGTTTAAAAAACTTGACGACATTGAAAATATAATCAAACCAGAAGTTCTTTTTACTACGAGTGAATCTGTTCGCAAAAAGATAGTTAGTTTTTCGACCATCGAATTTTCAAAAAGCAGTTACTTCAACAATAATGCGGTAGTTAGTTTCAATCAAAATCCTCAACCGTCGTTTAACAAAAACTTCGATTTGTTAATTAATGACATTGCAAAACAATCGTTGGCCGGATATAAGTGCCTAATTTTTTCAAACAACCAAAAGCAGATCGAACGCCTATATGCAATATTCGAAGATTTGCAAGCCGAAACATCTGAAAAAAACAGAGTTAAGTTCAATCCCATTTATCAAAACTTAAGTAATGGGTTTATTGATAACGATATAAAACTATTATGTTATACCGATCACCAGATATTTAATAGATATCACCGATTTAGATTGAGAGAAGGATTTGGCAATAAGGATATTGTTTCCATAAAAGAACTTTACGATTTGGTGCCCGGCGATTTCATTACTCACATCGATCATGGAGTAGGGCGATTTGATGGCCTCCAAATAATCGATAACAATGGGAAGAAACAGGAAGCCATAAGAATAATGTACAAAAATGAAGATATTCTTTATGTTAGCATCCACTCATTACATCGTATTTCAAAATATGTTGGAAAAGACGGTACTCCACCCAGCCTAAATAAATTAGGAACCAAAGCTTGGAATACACTTAAAAATAAAACAAAGAGCAGGGTTAAAGATATTGCCCGAGATTTGATAAAGCTATATGCTCAGCGAAAGGACTCAAAAGGAATTCAATATTCTCCCGACACTTATCTTCAAAATGAACTTGAAGCCTCATTTATTTATGAAGATACTCCTGATCAGTTAAAGGCAACAATCGACACAAAACAGGATATGGAAGCCGAATTTCCAATGGACAGGCTTATTTGTGGAGATGTTGGATTTGGTAAAACAGAAATAGCTATAAGGGCAGCCTTTAAAGCAGTTAGCGAAAGCAAACAAGTTGCTGTGCTGGTTCCTACAACGATACTTGCTTTACAACATTATAAAACTTTTGCCCAAAGACTTGATGAGTTTCCGGTAACTGTTGATTACATTAATCGTTTTAAAAGTACCAAGCAGCAAAAGGAAACTTTACAAAGACTAAAAGAAGGAAAAATTGATATCCTGATAGGTACTCACCGATTACTTAGTAAAGATATCGAATTTAAAGATCTTGGGTTATTTATTGTTGATGAAGAGCAGAAATTTGGAGTAAGTGCTAAAGAAAAACTAAAGCAGTTTCGAGCAAATGTTGATACACTAACATTAACAGCAACTCCAATTCCACGAACTCTTCAATTCTCATTAATGGGGGCTCGCGACTTAAGCATTATAAATACTGCTCCACCAAACCGTCATCCAATACAAACAGAAATAAGGTCGTTTAGCGCAGATGTAATAAGAGATGCAATTAACTATGAAATTTCGAGAGGCGGTCAGGTATTTTTTGTACATAATCGAGTTCAAAATATTATGGATGTTTATGATATGCTCATGAAATTTGTTCCGGGAGTTCGAATTGGAATCGGGCATGGGCAAATGGATGGCCATAAACTTGAAAAAGTAATGCTCGACTTCATTGATGGCGATTATGATGTACTCCTTGCTACAACAATTATTGAATCAGGACTTGATATTCCCAATGCGAATACAATCATTATAAACGATGCACAAAATCATGGGCTAAGTGATTTACACCAACTCCGTGGTAGAGTTGGAAGATCGAATAAACAGGCATTTTGCTATCTACTATCTCCTCCCCTTTCAACCCTAACTTCAGAAGCACGCAAAAGGCTGAAAGCTATTGAGGAACATGGCGATTTAGGGAGTGGCTTTAACATAGCAATGCGCGATTTAGATATTCGTGGCGCAGGAAATATACTGGGTGCTGAGCAAAGCGGTTTTATTTCAGATATCGGATACGAAATGTACCAGAAGATACTTGATGAAGCGATTGTGGAACTTAAGGAAAGTGAATTTGCAGAACTCTATAATGCTGAAAAACTAGCTGACGACTATGTTAGTGACTGTCAGATTGAAACAGATTTGGAAATAAGAATTCCTGATGACTACATTAACAATATAACGGAAAGGCTAAGTCTTTACAAAGAACTTGACAACATTAAAGAAGAGGATAAGCTAATGGCTTTCGGAAATACTTTAATAGACAGATTTGGCCCCCTCCCAATGGAAGCCGTGGCCCTAATTAATGTTGTGAGATTAAGATGGCTTGCCGGAAAAATAGGATTTGTTAAACTAAATTTAAAAAACAACCGAATGACCGGATATTTCCCCGGAAATCAGGAGTCACCATACTATCAATCTGATAAATTTGGTAAGTTATTAGAATTCATTCAGGCTAATCCTTTAGCAGTTGAAATGAAAGAGATTAAAAGAAGTTTAACCCTAAGATTTGGAAAAGTAAAAACAATTGAGAAGGCTATTGCTCATCTGAAAAGTATAAATCCAGATTAATCTTTAGTAAGGTTAACTATTGGTAATCAACTTGCTAACGCCACCCTTGGTAACAATCCAAACACTTCCACTTTTATCTTCAAATATCTCCTTTATATAATTATCTTCGAGTCCGTTTTCACTATTGTAGTTTTCATTACTAATTGCGTCAATAACAAAAACACCATCTTTTTCAGTACCAACCCAAATTTCACCATCTTTACTCTCAAATACAGTTGTTACTTTCCATTCATTTACTGGTGTATAAATTTGTTGAAGCCTGTCTTGTGAAAGTCTATATAATCCATGTCGCCCGGCAAACCAAATTGCTTTATCACTGGCAACAATTTGACTACCAAAATTATCATCATCTATTTTGTATTTGGCAATAAGGTTTTCCCATTTCTTTCCATTAAATAGGGATAACCCTTTTTTTGAAAGTGCAATTACTTGCCCATTAAAATCAACTAACTGATCAATGTTTCCCTTAAGTTTAATATTTTCTTTAGTAAAATGTTTCCATTTACCATTTTCAAAAACACACAAATTTTTAAACCTACTATCCTTTTTGGTAATTACCCAAATCCGTTTTTGGTTATCTTCAAATAAGTCAACAATAACATTGCCTTTTATACCTTTTGTCTTTTCGTACTTTATCCAATCATTACTATCTTGCTTAGCTACTCCATATTTTGTTGCAACCCATATATCTTTGTTTTTAGTTTCGATAACTTCATTACAAATGTCGGATGGTAAGTGATCTTGGTTGTATTCTGTCCAGTTTGTGTAATTAAATTTATATAACCCATCAAGACTTGTAATCCATATATTACCCTCCATATCAATTATATGTGAGGTAAAATATTCAGTTGGATCGCCAATTTGAGTTGCTGCGGATCCACCAATTTCGCTCTGGAATTTTATCCACTGAAAACCGTTGTAAATTTGAACCCTCCCCTCAACCAGTGAAAAACCAAGACTTGAAACTTCTTTTAAACTCTTATATTTTTCGAGCAATATCCATATCCAACCTTTTCTATCTTCACTTATCTCTGTAACTTTAAAATCATCATTTTCCGGATCAACAAAAAAAGTCCAGTTTTTGCCGTTATAAACGAAAATTCCTTTATCCGAGGAAATCCAAATATCACCATTTAATGCCTCAAAAATTAGTGAAACCTGCCCTATATTTTTATTGTATCCTTTATCATCTGAAATAGCTTTTATTGGCACCCAATTTCCTCCTGTATAAACAGATATTCCATTGCTGGTTCCTAACCAAACAATACCTTTCGAATCAACCTTTGACGTTGTTATAGTTGATGAAGTGAGTCCATTACTTTTTGAGTATGATTGAAATTCGTTTTGAGCAATTGAACTAAAGAAAAACAAACAAAACAGTAATGGTAAAAATTTGTTGGCTGCGAAACTCATTTTACCGGGTAATTTATAAATGGATAAAGATAAATAAAAAGAAAACAAACAATAATAATTCCGTAAATTGAAATACTTATTTAGAAAGAGCAAAATTCTTAAGACTTTCCTTAAGTCGCTCGGATCCTATTAAATAAGCTTTCTTTCCAGCTTTAGTGTAATTACTACCTCCACCTTTCACCTGATCAATATGTGTTTTGTAAATTTCTTCACTGGTAGATGTTTCAATAATAGAAAAGTTTATATCCAGAAAAGCAAAATAGATTCCATGATACTGGCTTCCTGTTGTTGTATTTGCGTTAATCGTTATTATATAATCAGCATCTGTCTTAATATCAACAAAATTATATCCCTTTTCAGCCAATAATTCCTTAATAACCGGTTCCAGTGTTTTAATATCCATAGCTTTACCCTGAATCAATTCCTCACTTTTAATATATATTGTGGGTTTTTCAGTTGCCAAATCAATTATTACCGGAACAACCGGATTTTGACGCGATGCAATTGTGTAAAAAAAGGTTTCCCTATCAATATTTAGATAACCTGATAAATCTATTGAAACCATAACTCTGATAACTGGTTTATCACTTTGTATTGATGGCAAATAACATTTAGTTACACCCAACTCATTTGATATACCTGAGCATAATACATCTTTCGTTTCGGAATTAACTATTTCAATGGGGATACCCTTTACAGGCTTAGCTCTATATTCATTGTTTTCATCAACCTTAATTTCAACTGGAATCGTAGTAGCCATACCAAGTTTAATAGAACCTGGAGAACTAACAACAGAAAGTTGATAATTCTTAAGTGCATCCATGAGTTGAATTTGCTCAGGCAAAAAATCAATATTCTCGTTTTCAAGCCAATTAATTGGAATGCTACCTTTTGATACAGCAAGCAACTTATCATTTTTTGAGGCTGATGCTGCTATCTTAATAAAATTACCTTCCTTCCAATAATTGCCGGTAACTGTTAAATCCCCATCTGTTCCTGATCCTTTTTGAACTTCATAATTTGCTGTACTCACCAAAGCTGCAGCAAATTCCTGGTTCCATTTGTTTGTAAAATTGCTTCCAAGGCCTGTATTTTCATAGCTAAATTCAACCAAAAACAATTTTCCTTCAATCTCACCAAGTTGTAGGAACAACCCATATGCAATGAAATAAGCCGTTTCACTCAAGCTAAGATCGATAGGGTTAAGAAGTAAAACTATTTCATTGTTGAGTTCAAGGTTTAGATTATTTATCTCATCCATATTAATATCAGCATACATTTTTCTATTTAGTGAAATCAATAGCGCTCTGGCTTCATCAACATTCATTAGTAATGGCATTGCCTCATAGTAACTCTTTAATGCTAATTCTTTTTTTCCTTTTTTTGCATATTCCCTTCCCTCTTTAAGTTTTTGCTCAATATCCTCCTTACTTGCTTTAATAATATTTCGATAGTAGAATGCCAGTTCTTTCTTATTTACGAAAGCAATTGCAAAAACTTCCTTCTTCTTTCTGTCATAATAACTCTGTGTTATTAACCCTGCAACATTTGCTTTCGAAAAGGATACGCTTTTTGATAGAAATTCCTCACCCGATTTCCCATTTACATTAGAAATATTAAGACTATTATTAGACTCTATTTCAACCTGAATACTTTGAATCACCTTATCTTTTGCTATAGTTTCATAGATGGTTTTCAATTTCCCCTGCTCTTCATCTGTTGTATTTACGCCCGAGACAAAACCTACCAGAAATTCATTTTCAGGATACATTTCTATCCTACTGTTATATTCAGTCCATGCTGGTTTTTGAGCCAAAATGTTTAGTGAGATTCCTAATAAAATAAAAATAAAGTATATTTTTCTAGATAGCATTTCGTAAATTTTATGTTGAGATCAATAATTTCAAAACGAATAATTTGTAAAAATCTACTTAACGTCAGATTTGTGAACAAATCCAGTTTTGGTTCCTCGTAGTTGGATTTTATAAAACGGACCACTTTTTTTTATTACATTAAATTCAAGCTCACCAGGTACTTTAGCAACTACTGACGAACTCCTATCTGGCAACTCATAAACATCGGTTCTATCCGAGCTACTGCCTTTAATCTTTACTCTATCGGCTAAAGCACCGGCAGCTCCACCTCCGGTAAACGTATAAGGTTCTACCGGCCTGCCAATATCCTCCAGATATTCATTTAAACCAATACCGGCCTTAGCTCGTTTAGCGGCTTGTGCATATCTATCATTTTTATAATCCAGTTCATACGCAATATTATAATACTCATAGGCATCGGGATATGACCCTACCATTTCATAAAGTATTCCCAAATTATATGCAGCCTTAGGATTGTATGAATCGGCCTCAAACATAGCATAAACAATAGGGAATGCACGGTCGAGATCGCCATTTTCAACATATCCCATTGCCTCTTTTCCTTTCGACTTAAATTCCTTTAATTTAATTTTCTCAAATTCATATTCAATATACTGGTAACCAGGGGCAAAATAATCGGTAAACTCACGAGCCAACTCTTTCATGCATGTTTCGGCCATAATCTCAGGCCGTGGGATTCCCGATCGTTGATCATCACATTTATAGATCTTTAATTCATTTTCAGCAGATTTTGTTCCCACAATTTGAGCCGTTTCAACACTTACCATTTTCATGGTTCCTTTTGCCACCACTTTTCTCGTTAAACAGTTTGAACCAGAAGAACTGGCAAGCCCCAATAAACTAGATCCTTTTTCATCCACGCTGCTATAGCTCACAGTTCCCATAATTATAATATCAAGGCCAAGTAAACGCCCAACCTCAGCAGCCGAACCCTCATCAATGGCACCACTTAATGATAGCCTTTGCTCTTTTAGTACTTTCTGTAACTGATCACGTTCAATTATTTGATAAAAATCTGTTTTTACCCCCTTTATAAAGGTTTGACCCTCTTTCCCTTTCTTTAGCCCCCAATATTTACTCTCTTTATCATAAATTCCTCTGAATTGATCCAGCAAGTCGGTAACAATAAAATTTGTTACAATAGTATTCATATGACGATTATTGGAACACTCAAATTCTAAGATGCCTATTTTTTTTATGGTATAGAAAGGCTTTTCGGGAGCTTTAAGAATAAAACTTTCCACATCCTGAGATTGTATTATACTAACATTAATAATGGATAGTAGACAAATGACTAGCTTTAGGTATTTCATATTAATTTACTTTGATTACTCTTGATTTTCTTCTCTTTGCAGCACTATTAATTACTCTATATGCTCTTGTTTTGGTCAGGTGCTTAATTTCTTTTAACAAAACTCTTGATTTCTGATAATTACGATTCTCTCTATACATTTCGGCCAACAATAACTTCTCTTCCTCATCTTCAGGCTTAAAGATGTTAATTAGCTGTATAATATTTTTTTTGAAAAGATCAGCAGTTAGCCGATCCTCTAATTTATTTTGATTTAGATTCTTATATAAATGAACTGCTCGTTTAAAATTTCCGTGAATAACTAGTGTTAAGATGTTAGGGTGGGCGAACCTATAATTGTTGTTTAATAGATGCCAAATCTCAATTCGCAGTGTAATTTCCCTGCTAACAGTATTTGCAAATCCATCCTTAATCAACTCAGAATAATACTTAGCTATATTGTAGGCGTAATTTAACTTACTTTGTTCCAAATCATAAACATCTTTACTTTGATCAAGTTCTGCCTCAGGTGTATTATGATCCATTTCCTCAATATTAATATCTTCTCGCCACATTGGCATTAAACAATTACTGCAAATTAGTACATTAGGATTAAATGAAATCGGAGGATTATAATCAATGTAACCATCAGTATATACCTCCGAGCTATGCACATGATATGAACTCAGCTCATAAGTAAACATTCTATGTGCACAATGGTTGCAAGTTAGTATTTGGGTTCTAAAAGTCGTCATTACATACTAATTAATTGTAAAACTACATTTTTAATTGTGAATTTAATAACAATATGGATATTTTTTCTATATTTGGTGTTATTTATTAACAAAATCTATTTTTTAACTTAAAAACTAATTACATGAGAAAAGCACTATCAGTAATTGTAACGGTATTAGCCTTATTAATTGCAATGCCAACTATTGCTCAAAGCGAAAAGGAAATCAAAAAGGATATTAAAGACAAAGCGATTAAGCAAGCACGAAAAGAAGCGAAGAAATTAAAGAAAGATGGTTTTAATGTTGCTCCCGGACAAATGCCAATGGACAAACAAATTGAAGCAACATGGATTAAACGATATGAAACTGATGACAAAGGAAACAAAAAATGGTTTGTTGCAGACGCACGGGCTGTTGGAGAAACGCATTCTGCGGCTAAACTTCAGGCTTATGAAGTAGCAAAGGTTAACCTTGCTGGTCAAATAGGAACCGAAGTGGCTGGTTTAATTGAAACGAATATTGCAAATGCCCAACTTAATGCTGAAGAAGCCGCATCTGTTACCGAAACTGTGGCTACTTTCAAATCAATAGTTGGATCAAAAATGGGTAGAACGAATACTTTATTTGAGGCAGATAAAACAATCGGGAAAAACACTGAAATATTTGTAACCATAGCATACTCGTACGATGAAGCAGTTAATATGGCAAAGGATATTATTAAGAAAGAGTTAAAGGGAAAAATGAAGATACAATCCGAGCAACTTGATACTATTCTCGACTTTTAACCCTAAACAAATAATATGATAAGGCCGGCAAGAAATACTGCCTGTGTTGTAATTCTAGTATTATTGAGTTCTTTTGTTTTTTCACAATCATTTGAGGATTTCAAAAAGCAAATACGAAATGAATACAATACTTTTGAGAAAGAAACCCAGCAAAAGTTCGACACTTTTGTGGCTCAAATTGACAAAGAGTTTTCGGATTACTTAGTAAATGGGTTTTCAAGCCACAAAATTGAAAAGGCTGCAACTATAGAGGAATCACCCAAACCAGTTGATTTACCAGAAATGGGCGAAATCGAAATAAGTGGTAATACACTTGATTTTGAAGTTGGCTCAACTCCCATAACTTATCAAGGCCCTGCATACCCTGGAATTAAAAAAACTGAAGGCATTAATTTTGATACTCATAGAATTAATGTTGATTTCCTTGGCTGGCCTCTGTATTTTGATCTTGATAAAAATTTCATTGGAATAGAATCTGAAAAACCATCCGCAGAAAACATTAGTCAACTATGGACCAAGTTTGCTGAACTTAATTACAATCATTTTCTATATCAGGTATCTGAAGTTGCAAATATCCTCAACCTTAATCAATGGGCTTATTACCAGCTTATTTATGAGTGCAGTAAAAAAGTGTACCCATCCAACAATAAAATGCAAGTTGCATTCCAATGGGTACTATTAAGTAGGAGTAGATATAGAGTTAAAATTGGTTTCGACAATGATAACATGTATGTTCTTCTACCTTCTGTTTATAAGATGTATGATATTGACTACATTATCGCAGATGGAATAAACTATTATGTAATGGATGGAGTAGGTAAGGAAATACAAACCTATGCTTTTGACTTCCCAGAGGCGGATATATTAATGGATGTTAGTATTAAAAAACCATTCAATACCAACCCTATCAATAAAAGCAGAGATTATCATTTCACATTTGAAGATAAAAAACACACTGTAGTACTCGAGTATGATGAAGAAATGATAAATTTTTATAAAACAATTCCTCTTTCTGATATAGTTGTTTATTTCAATTCAGTAGTATGTGATAGAACTAAAGAATCTGTAAAAAAAGCTTTTGAACCTCTTTTGGCAGGCAAAGATGATGTTGAATCGGCTAATTTGCTACTTAGTTTTTTGCAGCAAGCATTTGGTTACAAAACTGATCAATATGCCTATGGTACTGAAAAATATTTTTTTGCTGATGAGGTATTGCATTATCAATTTTCCGACTGCGAAGATCGCTCAGTATTATTCGCATACTTGGTAAAAACACTTCTGAAAAAGGAAGTTATTGCAGTTGGTTTTCCAGGTCATATGGCTACAGCTATTAGTTTTGTTGAAGAAGTTGAAGGCACGCAATTAAGTTATAACAACAACATATTCATACTTGCCGATCCTACTTTCTATGGAGCTCCTGTTGGTATTGTTATGTCGGCTGTTGCCGATAAAAAAGCCACTATTTATAATATTGAAACCAATAATGCTGATGCAGAAATTTCAGAGAAACTCTGGAAAAAAACCAATGATTATGGTGGTTTTAAATCCGATAGGTTGGCTGATATAGTTCGAGATAAAGACGGTAACACATATGTATGTGGATACTTTATCGGAAGTGCTGATTTTAATGGTCATAAATTAATATCCACAAATGAGGGCAGAGATGCATTTATTGCTAAATATGATAAAGATTTAGTTCCAATTTGGGTAAACTCAGCAACCGGGCAAGGAAATGACGTGGCAATGAGTATTGCTCTGAATGGCGAAAACATATATGTTTATGGAAGTTTTGAGAATGAATTAAACTTTTCAACTACAACAATAACTGCGATCGGGGCACCAGATGTATTTGTTGCAAGCTATTCACAGAATGGTGAACTATATTGGGTTGAAAAAGCTGGTATTGACAAACTTGATCACAGTTTAGATTTTATGTTTGTTGCTAAATTTAATTCCGATGGTGACAAGATAATGGCTAAGTTGTATAGCCAATCGGAAGATTTTAATCATTACGGACTTGATATCGACCTACTTGGAAACGCTGTAATCAAGGGTTCTTTCTTTGCTACTTCGGGATTGAACACAAATGACTACACAAACTATAACATTGGCAGCGAGCTTGATATATCTGAGGCTCTTCATGAAACCGATGTAAAGTTAAAGGAGGATGAATATGAAGCAGCAATTGCAGGCCTATTCGCTGCACTCAATCTGCTAAAGGCAAATACAATAGAAATTCAAGGCTCGGAGATAAAATCAACATTCGATAAATATAACCACAAGTTTATAAGTTATGCCTCAAGTATTTATACCAATCTTGCAAATATGAAATTTGTGAAGAATGAAAAAGGTATAATTACCATCAAAACAACTCAGGAAAACCCGATAATACTTGATAAAATTAAAATTGATAATGACGCAAGAATTAGGATAGTAAAATATAAGAGCGGAAATATACTTGTTGAAGTTCTATCAGGAATTTATGTTGGAAGTGGAAATCACTGGCTAGATATGAATTCCATCAAACTGTTTAAAGACACAGGTGATTTATTATTTAATTTTGATATAGATAATTCCGTAAAAAAACTTAACCTCAAAAAAGAACTGCTTAAAAAATCCTAGTACCTATGAATGCTAATCTACTCAAGATAATTCTATGTTCATTACTATTTTTTGGTAGCCTATATGCAATATCTCAGGAAGACTCAATTATTGTTGAAGAAATAGTTGATGAAGAAGTTGTTGATGAGAATGTTGATAGAGTAATCATTAGCTTAACGGATCTTGACAAACTACTTAATTCAAATGAAATAGAAGTTGTTATTAGCGACTATGAAATCGTTTCCACAGAGTTGGACAATAATTTCCTAATTGATAAAATATTTTATAGCGTTTATAAAATAACTCCAAAGGAGACGATTTCGAAGAAAGTATATTTCTATAACTGTAGTTTTAATCTGTCGGATCAATCTCCATTGGTTTTCAGCGATTGGCAATTGAATAAACTTAATATTATAGGTTGTGAGTTTTTAGGTCCGGTTGAATTTAATTACATATCACACAATGGAAAATACCCGTTCATTATCGAGAATTGTATTTTTCATGATGATGTCAAATTTTTTGGCAATGCATTTCCTATTAATAATATAAGTTTTAGGAAAAATGTCTTCAATACAGGCTTATGGATTGACATACCGGTAGTTAACCTCACACTTGATGATTGCAGGTTTTTTGCCAATCCTGAAAAATTCTCAAATCGTGATGAAGAAAAAAATCATTATCAGCTCATTATCTCCGACAAAACAGTTGATTATCTCGAAATAACCTCAAATATATTCGACAATAAAGACCTGTTCAATATTTTTTCAATTAGCCTTGAAGCTGCTGAAATTGGTGAATTAATAATGATTAACAATCAATTACAAACCATTAATTTAAGTTATGCCGAAGTAGCTAAATCATTACTCATTGACTCTCTATTTGTTGACGATTATATTGGAATCCTCAATTTCGATTTCCCGGAAACAAATACAAACGTTCCATGGTATAATTTGGGTGGAGAAAAATTTTCAATTTTCTATACAGAAGAGTCTGAACTTGTTATACCCTATCAGGCTAAAACTGACACAGAGCTTACCGACAATTTGAAATATAATGATTTAATGAGTGCTTATACGAAGTTCAATACTTTGTATCACGACCGGGGTGATATTAACTCGGCAAACAGTTCATATGTAGAGATAAAAGATATTGAAACAAGAAAGCAGGCCTTTACTCAAAAAATTAACCCATCCCTAAACAATTTAATCAACTACAAACTAAATGTATTCCTAAGGTTTTTCTCCGACTATGCCACAAATCCTGGTAAGTCATTAATACAATCACTATGGGTACTACTGGGTTTTACTGTGTTATATATGTTTTCATTTTCAAGGTGGGATGGTATGAATTACAGGTATTATGTGCATCAATTTCACCGATTTTCGAATTACATCACTACAAACGACCCTATTGATGTCATATTCAAAAAAGAAATTGATTTTGATAATAGTGACATTCAGGAACTACGGAAAAAATTACAAATGGAAGGCAAGGAAATGCCCAGAATATTAAAACTATTCGGAGGACCACTTCATTTTTTAGGTAAGTTTCGCTATGATATAATTCCAGGTTTAATAAAGGGACTAAACTTTCAACCGGGTAGTTGGGAAAACATTAAACCAAGAGCAAAAAAAATCCGGTCAGGATTAATCATACTATTAATAACCATGTTGTTTTTAGTTTATGTATTTATCGTTAAGTTTTTAAACTCATTGCTACTAAGCTTAAACAGTTTTGTGGTTATTGGATTTGGAGCCTTACCGGAAGAAGATGAGTGGTTTGCGATGTATCTTTCAATAATTGAAGGTATTGTGGGGTGGTTCCTGCTTACTATATTTACAATTACGCTATTAAGTCAGGTACTACAAAGTGCATAAAATCGTAGTGCCGAATTTGATATAATAAACCTATTGCTTTGATCATGATAATAACAAAATAATTATGGACACAATTGCAAACACAAATACTAACCTCTTAAACAACGAGTGGAGCATCTATATCTTCACATTTATTGTTTTTATTGTAATGTTTTTGGTTCAGAAATATTCCTATCTAATTGATTTACAAATTAACAGATTACAAAGTATAAATGGAAAATGGGAAGGAAAACCTTGGCCACTAATATCAGGATTGGGAGTTGGTTTACTGGTTTTTATTTTTAGCGTATTTCTTCCCGGTGAATTAACAATAATACCAAATAATTGGAGTTGGCCTGAAATAACAATTGCAATTTTTGCACTTATAATAATTATTAGGCTACTTGTTGAAAGTATTAAACACTTCGGCATTAGTTACGGGCTGCTTCGTTTTGGGATTTGGCTAATTTTATCAACAGCATATTTTTATGCGGGATTACTAACAGGGCTATTTCTGGCAACACTTTTTGTAATTGCCATAATAATATATTTCTTATTCTTTTGGAAAAAACGTTTGACAATTAAATAGTATTATCATGAATTTCATAATATCAATAATTGTATTTGCCGTTTCTGTATTTCTACTTGCTGTTTCTGCGCGTTACGGACTGATTGGGGTCCGAAAGCTTGATGAGTACTTCTCTAACAAAACCAACTCATCGTACAACGGATTTCAATTGTATTATAGAATACCTTTTTCAATTGGTGTAATCCCGGAGTATTTTTACGCAATGGTATTGGGTCATGATAGCTATTTTACTAAAAACTGGTGGGCACTCAAAACCTCATCATTTATTTCGATTTTGATTTTCATAGCTACGCTAAGTAACAGATCAGCAGTATATTCATACTATTCGCTGGAATTTTTACAAGAAAAAGGAATCTTTGGATTATTCACATCAGGCACTTTTGTGAATTTCATGAATATAATAACATTGCTATACATTGTACTGTTTGCTCTAATTTGCATTGAAAGCATCAAGATGCATGGTAAATATGCTCCAATACGAATAACTATTTACAGCATGTTGTGCCTGATAATGGCTAACTTAACTGTAATTACTTTATCGATAATCATTTTTGTAGCAATCGTTTATTTAGTTATTAAAATTGTGTGGTGGCTTTTCTTTTCATCTAACAGGAGGCGTCGAAGGAATAGAGACTATGAGGAGGAAAAGGATGATGAAACTGCAGGCACAATACTTTCAGGAGGATTTAAAGAATTTAAAACTGATTTGCTTAATTGGGAAGAAGATGATAACAACAGTACTTCAATTAAGTTTGCAACTGCGAAAACTCCTGATAAGGTAAGGAAAAGACCTAAGATTACGAGAAGGAGAAGAAAAAAACCTTCACCCAAAGATGATGAAATTCCAAGATTGCACCCCGACTAACTTGAAGTGCAGAAGTTGATAGATAGAAAATAAAAGTTATTAATAAGATGAAGATCGATAGCTGGTTAGAAGAATTAGGTTTAGGGAAATACTCTGAACTTTTTAAGAAAAACGGGTTTACATTTGATAGTTTGTCAAGAATAACAACATCTAAGGAGCTTCAGGAAATTGGTATAAAATCATCAATTATAAGAGAAAAGATATTGTATGAGATTTCAAAACTAACTTCGAATACAATAAAGGGTACGGCTCCATCGTCACCCTCCCAAAAATCCACCGGCATCAGTCAACAAACGATATCTTCATCATCCATTATAGTTGCTAACAAGGAGATACAGCGTCTTCATCCTTCTCCTAAGAAAGTACTTAACGAGTATGAAGAAGCAATAATAAAAAACAATAAAGATCTCAAATCAAAAATAAAGGAACTGGGGGAAGATCACGAAGAGGTTGGCGATTGTTATTACGAACTTGGTACGAATTATTATATGAATAGCCAATATGAAAACGCTATTGAAAACCATAAAAAGGCCCTTGCAATACGCATTAAATGTTTTGGAGAAGATGATGTGGATGTAGTAATATCCTATTATCAATTAGGCCAGGATTATTATATGGATTGTAAATACGAGCTTGCAATCACAAATCATATCAAAGCACTTGAACTACAAAATCTTCTGAATGAAGACGATGATCATAATGAAGGTGTTGCAGCAATTAGTTTTGATTTGGCAAAGGATTATTATTATAACAGCCAATATGATAATGCAATAATCTATCTCGAAAATGCCCTTGAGATACGAAGGTATGTATTTGGAGATGAACATAAAGATGTCGCAGATGTTTATTACCATATGGGATTAGCATATCAATCAAAATTCCATGACAAAAAAGCTTTATCCAATTTTAAAATTGCCCATAGTATATATGTTGAAACCAATGGGAAGTTTAGTGATGAGGCTACGAAAATGGAAGGTCTTATTAATGACATGAATGAAGAAATTGATGATTAACAGTGTAATTATACCTAATTAACACTCTACCATGACTCAAATATTGTCAAACATTAAAAAGCTGGAGGAAAAGCGCCGACAAGGAGCTCCTAAATATAAATTCAATGGCCGATTGGATATAGAAATAATCGAAACATTCGAGAAAGCTCATGGAGTAGTTTTTCCCGAATCATACAAAAAGTTTATGGCAGGTTTCAATGGTGGCATGATACTGGAATACGAGGAAAGTTTCTATATCGACATGACTGACTGGGAACCTGATGGCCCGAAATGGAGCAGCTACTATTTTCATACTCTGGATGAACTTAGTAATGAATACTCAGACCTGAAATATGAGTGCAAACTTATTTCAAATGAAGTTAAAGATTTCTTTCCAATAATCCCCATATGTAGCACTCCAAATCAGGAAACCATAATGCTTGTTTCACAAAAAGGACTTTCAAATGAATCACCTGTGTTCATCTCACCTGATATCAGTGATATGAGTACTTATGTTCAGATTTTTGATCATTTTGATAGCTTTTTAACTGAAATCATTGAACATAATGGCTTTCCTGATATCAAAGCAAAACCGGGCAGCCAATTACTTAGTATGTTTATTTACAATAGTGGCATATTAAAAGAAACCTTAAGAGAAGAAACCAATGATGAAATCATAGATAGAACCACTGCATACTTAAACCTTTACCCCAAGAGAAGTTGGAGCTATTATGAACGAGGAAATGCATACAAGCAAATAGGAAAAAGGAAACTGGCTTTGGCTGATTTCAATAAATCAATTGAGCAAAACGACAAAGAAGGGTTATTCTACTATTGCCGAGGCAATCTTATTTTAGATTATGGCAGCAAACGTAAAGCATTGATTGATTTAGATATAGCTGTAAAACTAGATCCTGAAAACCACTTATTTCTATCTGGGCGGGCAGATGCATTACAAAAGCTGGGTAAACTTGATAAAGCACTTTGTGATTGTAACAAAGTACTCAATGAAGACGGCATATATAAATTAGCACTATATGTAAGGGAAAGAGTTTACAGGTCGATGGGAGAGGATGAACTAGCTCAAGCGGACTCAGAATTGATTGATGACATTGACAGATAACAATAAGAACTCAAAATAAAACAGCCCATTATGTCAAAATTTGCACCATGGAGAACCTTCTCTATTTTTATCAGCAGCACCTTTGCCGACATGCAGGCAGAGAGAGATCATCTAAAAAATATCGTGCTCCCAAAAGTAAAAGAAGAACTACAAAAACAACGCATTAAACTTGAGATAGTTGATTTACGGTGGGGACTAGATACTACTTCCATTGAGCAGGAAGATGAGCGTGAAATAACAGTACTAAAAGTTTGTTTGGATGAAATAGAACGTTGCAAACCATTCTTTATCTGCTTACTGGGCGATCGCTATGGATGGATCCCTCCTGAAAAGCGCATGGATGATGCAACCAGAGGGATGGATCATATTTCGCGCAACAAAGGTAAAAGTGTGACTGCACTTGAAATTGAATTTGGTGTATTAGCAACCAATCAACAACTTATACGTAGTGTATTTTACCTTAGAAACCCACTTGATTATACAAAATTCACTCCCGAAAGAGCTGCAATGTTCAGCGATGTTCACAATCCTATTCTTTCTTTTGCAGATAAAAAAGAACGAAGTGAGGCACTTGATAGATTGAAGTCTTCCATATTATCTCATTTTGACAAAAAAGAAATAAAAAACAAAGTGAAAAGCTATACCGTTAACTGGGATACTCAAAAAGAGAAGGTGATAAATCTGGAAGACTGGGGAGCTTTGGTATATGAAGATATTATCCGTGATTGTTTTGCCCATGCACAATACACAAAAGGCAGTGCTCCCAATAACTGGCAGGAAAAAGAACTGGCTTTGCTGGATGGATTTATTGAGAACCATACCACAAACTTCTGTGGGCGAGAAAAACTGCTTACAGAACTAAAAACCCAACTATTAAAAGCAGATCCGAATAACTGGGGACTTATCCTTACTGGTGAAAGCGGATCAGGGAAAAGTGCTGTATTTTCAATGGTTAACAAAATGATGCGTCAGGAAGATTGTTTTATCCTATCCCATTCGGCAGGTCTATCAGCAAAATCACGAAACATAATTGAACTATTGCAAATATGGAATAAGCAATTAAGCGATTTTCTTGGCATTGAATATGTTGAAATTAAGCCTCAAGAAAAAGCAGAACCCGTTGATAATTTGATGCAAAAATCAGCAGATGAGCAGAATGATAAACAAAAACCTGATATAGAAAAATTACAGGAGAGATTCAAAGAGTTGCTGTTTACCGTGGCTGAAAAAACACAAGTAGTATTATTGATTGATGCATTAGACCGTTTCGAACCTACCCAGCGAGCGAAGTATATGACTTGGCTACCTTCTGTAATGCCGGGAAATGTAAGAATGCTTTGCACTGCCATCACCCACACTGAGGAAAAAGCTGAAGAATTTCATGGTGAACTAACAACAAAAAGTATTGATTTCTTTACATCAGAGGAAGCAAAACAGATGCTAACTTTACTTTGCAACCAGAAGCATAAAAATCTTCCACTCAAGGTAGAATCTGTTATTCTTAAAAAGAAGGGAGATGACGGAAAAAATGCTAATTCAAGTCCGCTATGGTTAAGTCTTGCCATAAATATCCTGATGGCAATGGATAATGACGACTTTGAGAAAATGAAACAATTGGAAGGAAGATGCGATGAGGTAATTGTAGATTACATGGAAAACCTGGCCAATGATTTTCCTGCTTTACCAGGTAAACTATTTTTAAGCCTTATTACAAAAGCGGCATCTGTTTTCGAGGAAAATTTCACATGGAGTACGTTCAATTACATTGCTTGCAGCCGAGATGGTTTGCGTGAAAGTGACCTTGAGAAACTAATTCCAAAAATAAAAGATAGTAACTGGGATGCTTTGTTATTTGCCAATTTACGGCGTTGGTTTTCCAAACACTTGCGAGTAGAAGGAGAAAATATGCAATGGAACTTAGTGCATTCAATACTACGTAATTCACTCCTTGAAAAGCTTAATGCTGAAGCTTTTAAAAGCATTCACAATTCCATTGCTTCTCATTTACAAATGTTACCGGCAGATGATGACTTGAGAATAAGCGAAACCATGTACCATTTTAAGGAAGCAGGTAATGCTGTAAAAGCATTAGATTATTATATCTCCGATTTATCAGATGAAGAGGTTGATGGTGCCACAATAGCTCTTGCAGAGGCAATTTCTACAACTGACAAAGGTATGGATTGGATCTTAGCACTTATTAATACAGCAAGTCAAAATATTGTGAAAATTTGGAAATTGGCCACTTTATTCATAATCAACCTCAATGATGCCCTTTCGGTTGAAGGCAATTTGGATGAAAGGAGAGTAATTTTTGAAAGGCTTAAAACTAAACTTGAAGAATCAAATATTAATTTTGATTCCAATTCATATCACGGAAATATCTTCAGGACACTACTGGAAAAGATTGGTGAGATATACCAGTTATCAGGTGAATATAACAATGCTCTGGATTGTTATATTATTACCAACAAACTGGCGAGTAAACTTTATACTAAGAATCCTGAAAATGAATATTTGAAAAACGGATTAGCGGTTTCCTACTCTAAACTTGGCGAAATTCATTTGTTAACTAATAAACCGCAAGAGTCTTTAACATTCTTTAATTCAAGAATTAAACTGGGAATAGAATTATACAATAATAACCCAAATAATGAGAATATAAAAAATGGGCTTGCAGTAGCATACTCTAAGCTAGGTGATGCTTATCTTACGCTAGAGGATCTCATCCAAGCTAAGGAAAATTATCAAGAGGACTTCAAGCTTACAAAGGAGCTTTATGATGAAAATCCACAAAATGAGAAACATCAAAACAATCTTGCTTTTTCATATGGCAAACTTGGGTTGGTTGATATGATGTTGGGTGATCTTGATAAGGCATTGAATTATTTTAAAGAAAGAAAAAAATTAGCTCAGGAGCTCCATAATAATAATCCACAAAACGAAAGCCTAAAAAACGGACTTGCTCTTTCGCTTGAGAGATTAGGCGAGGCTTATCAAAAACTTAATAATCCTGATGAAGCTTACGATAATTTTCAAAAAAGAAAGACTATTGCAAAACAACTTCATGAAAGCAATCCAAAAAATGATTATTATAAAAATGGATATGCCGTGTCAAATGAAAACATTGGAGAGCTTAATGAGAAATATGGACGTTTTGAAGAGGCCGTGAAGTACTATAATGAGTCAATTTTTTTATATAAAAAGTTCAATGAGGAAAATCCTGATAATATGCACTTTAAACAGGCTTATGCAGGCTCATTTGAAAAACTTGGTACAGTTCTTACAAAACATGGGCAGATAGACAACGCAATAATATGTTTCCAAAACAATAATAAACTTGCAAAAGAGATCACTGATCTAAATCTTGATAGTGAAAATGACAAAAACTATTATGCTCATTCATTCTATAAGCTGGGAGAAGCATTTAAGTTAAATAAACAATATGAAAATGCGATTATTTGTTTCAACAACACAAATATACTAGCAGGTGAGCTTTTGAGAGATTATCCCGGTAATTTTGGTTATGCAACAAATATTGGTCTTTCAACAATGAAAATGGGAGAAGTCCATTTGATAAACAAAGATTACCAAGAAGCTTTACAATATTATACAGACTCCAATTCAATATTTGAGGAACTCTGCAAAAACTATCCCCAAGATGAAACAGCTAAAAATTATCTGGCTGAATCATTCTTACAAATAGGTATGATTTATCAAATATCCAATCAGTTTGAAATAGCTAAAAAGTGTTTTACTGACTATTACAATATTTCAAAGGGTCTTTTTGAGAACAATCCGCACATTCCGGAATACAAAAAAAACATTGCCCTTTCCCATAATCAGCTTAGTGAAATATATTTATTGATGAATGAGCATAAACTGGCCGTTGAACATTTTATTAAGAGAAGTGAAGTTCTAAAAGAACTCTGTGACAATTATCCACAAAACATAACCTATCAAAAAGAGCTTTATAGTTCATATGAAAGACTTACAAACTATTATAGGGATAATCGTGAGGCAAAAGATGTATTGCCATTTTCTACGTTGAAAAATGAACTGGCCATTGAGATATTTGCTGCTAACAAAAATAATTCTGATTCGTTCAACGCACTAGGCCTTTCTCACTATGAATTGGGAAAGGATCTTTTTGCTCTTCAGAACTTTGAGGATGCAAAAGTTCATTTTGCAAAGGCTGTTGATATTTTTGAGCAACTCTTTGAATTCACTAAAAAGGAGGAATACAGTCAGAAACGGGACGAAAGCAGATATATGTTAGACTTTTTTCAAAATTTAGATCCTTAAACCCGGATTCTTTCAAGCACACCTCTGGTTAGTCATGCCTAAATTCTTAAAAGAAAAATCCAAATAAATTGTATCTTTGATAAAATCCAAAAAAAAACAGACATGGATATTAGATTTTTTCTCGTAATAATAATAGCATTTCTTGTGGCTATTTCAATCCTGCTTTTTTTACTGTACAGGCTCATTACAAAATATTTCAAACGAACTGACTGGAGCTTAGTTTATCCTGAACTGGCGGGCATGTATGAGGGTGACGACATGTCGTATTCCATTAAGGGGAATTCAATTTCGGAAGATCTTGATCAGATGTTATATGATGCCCCACCTTCAACAGATAACAATCTGGAAAAGTTTAAAAATGATATTTCATCTGAACATAAATCGGGTGATGCTGTATTATGTACAGCATACTCCCCTGAAGTTGCTGAAAAAGATGAGGAATTTATTGTGGCTGCATTTGCTTCTCTTCCTGACCAACAAGCAAAAGTTGAAGAAGCAGCACACTTAATTGATGATGAATTAATTAAGCGAGCCGAGAAATTTCTCAACCTCAAAGCAAAAAATGGTGAAAAAATATCATTCATTCTTCACATCGATGGCTGTGAAATTGATGATCCTAATCAAACAATCACATGGCAGGGTGAAGTTGTTTCTGTTGAATTTGGAGTAAAAATATTACCCGAAACTACCAGTAAGAAATTGTTGGCTAAACTACAAATAAGTGTTGCCGGCATTCCGGCTGGAAATATAAAATTCCGGATTAAAATTGATGCCAAAGATAGTCAGATCAATATGGAAAATGCAATTGTTGAAGCAACTACTTATAAAAATGCTTTTATTTCGTATGCTTCTCCCGACAGAGCTGAAGTACTCAGGAGAACACAGATGCTTTCGGCAACAGGAATTTCCTTTTTCCAAGATATAATGCAGCTTAAACCGGGCGAACTATGGGAAAAATCGCTGTACAAACAAATTGATAACTGTGATGTATTTTTCCTCTTTTGGAGTTCATCTGCAAAAAACTCGAAGTGGGTAATGGAAGAATATAAATACGCACAAAGCTTACAATTAAAGGGAAAGGCCATAGAAATTATTCCTGTACCTATCGAGGGGCCACCTGCACCTGAGCCGCCGGAAGAACTATCTCACCTTCATTTTAATGATGGTTTTTTATATTTTATCAGGAATTAAAGAATCCACTATCAAAGAAAGTGGCCTTGGATTACACCCATAGGGCACTTTATGTTATTAAGTACATATTAACTACTCTTTGCATTATCATTTATTCCAACAATTTTATAACCAGCTTCTGCTAAATAATTTGGCAGATATAAAAAAGAGTATATATCATAAAATACAGTTATCTGTAGTCTGCCATCTTTAAAATCTTTTAATGGAAGAAGACAATCGTGTTTTTTCTTTCTGCTATTCACTTCCTTTTTATCATTAAAATATTTTTTCTCTTCTTTTGTATTATCAAATTTGGTATTGCAAACTATTTCTTCATATTCCCATCCATTCAAATAATGATAAGCATTCCACCTATTATGTTCCATTCTGATCATCTTTTCAAATAATGTTGTATATGCTTCCGGAAAATATTTCACTTCATAACTATCATCTGCCCAATATTTATCAAGTTCTTTCGAGTACTCTACCAACTCCTCTTCATCTATTCCCAGGTTTTTCCTGTCTTTATCAAAAACTTTTAATAATGTATTTTGATTAGCTTTTAGCAATTCATTTTTGTTTAATGAAACCGATAAATCCTGTGGTTCTTTTTTTAATCCCATAGATTTCAGCTTCATGTTGATATGGTTTGCCTGGGCAATACTAGATAATTTGTTACTGTATTTATTACGATTATACCATTTCTCATTCGTTACTTTTTCATCATAACCTAACTTATCAGGTTTATACAAATTGCCGTAACTCATGTGAATTAGTTTGGCTATCAAATCCTTTTTCTCTTCAATTAAATTATCGTAAGTTAGCACACTATCGCTATTTCCAAATGCATTGAAATTTTTTAAAGTCCCAAAGTCGTCATTGATTTTTTCAGCTAACAATTGTTGATCGTAAATTGCAAATAGAATATTGGGCATTTCAGTATTATTATCTACTGAATCGGTCAGAAATGTTCTGTTAAATAATTCAACAGCTATGTCCAGATTATCAGCCTCGGTATCATTGGCAATTATAATATTGGCGATATTTTTCCTGTGCCAAATATTATTATTAAAAAACTCTAAATTATTACTGTCTATATTAATAGCCTCCAGTTTAAATGTAGGGAAGTTATTCTCATTATAATAAAGATGCTTCTTTATTTTAACAATTAGGTTATCAGCATCCTTATCCACAATAAAAACAGTATGTACATTTTCATTTGGCAAGTGTGATATTTGTGCCATTTGATAAATAATACTCTTTACAAGTACACCATCACCAATCAAAATACTACAAAATTCTTCATCAGTTTCAATAAATCTTTGAGTCTCTCCGTCAACTCTATAATCTTCAAACAAATCCTTTGCAACTTCTTGAAAAAACGAAAAGGTTTTTATATCTATTTTCAAAACTTTTTCTTGATCCGGTATCATAAATTGCTGATGAAAAAGAATATCAAGATCCCTATTTTGAATATGGACGATTAATTTAATAGGTTCTTTTATTTGATTTTTTTCATATAAGTTGATAATTTTTTTAGATAGCTCAATATTAACCCTATCGCTACCCAAAGCAATTATTGCATTTTTCATAGTGCTGAGGTTCAGTATGTCCAGGGTTTCATCATTAAAGGCATCGGCTGTAAGAACACCCATTCCTTTTTTTCTGAACTCTTCAATGTTTTTGTTATTAGAATCCGACTCGATTATTACAACACCAGGACGGTCTTGTTTTTGAGAATAAGTATTCAGAAAACTTAATGAAACACTTCCTAAACCAAATACAACATTATGCTTTTTACCAAAGATGTTATAAACCTTATACTTATCATAGCTATTCTTTATTAATAGTACCACAGCAACAAACGTGAGAGTACATATGGCAAAAAAAACAGCTAGAATGATTTGCCAGTTAATTTCACTCCAAAGACTGGGATAATCCAGCCCAAACATTTTAACACTATTAAGTATGCTAGTAATGGGGTGTTCCCCATTTTCAAGAAATCCATAGGTTCCAAAAAAAATTGTTAATAATGCAAGACCACCAAGTATAGTAGGCTTATATTTTAGCTTAAGTATTGCATAAATAATTTCATGAGTTTTTTTCTGTTTAACTGCTTCTTTTGACATAGTAATATATATGGATTATGGAATGCATCTTCTGAAGAAATTGAAACACCAGAGCTCATCCCATGTTATGTGTTTAATTAATAGCTATATACTTATCAATTACCAACCTCACCCCCAAACCTATAACCCAAATATTTTCGCTGTGAAGAACTATCCTTGTTAGGCATAAACTCTACTACATCATCAATACCGATGGTTGACATCATTTTTTCAGTTCGCTGTTTTTTGCTCAAATCAGCCATTCGTAGCTCATGATTTCGTGTCGATTTTTCTATAATCTTTCGTATTGAACGAGCATTACCAAAAAAGCGATCACGGTTATCATATAGATATTTAATATATATTTTTAGATGACTTTCTGCTTCAGAATCCACAACAAGACCTTTGTCATCATACATATTTATGGCGATTTCCCAAAGTTCTTCTACTGTAAAATCCTCAAAATGAAAACTCTGATCGAAACGGGATTTAAGACCCGGATTTGCCTCAAGAAAATCTTTCATATTTTGAGTATACCCCGCCACGATAATACCAAATTCACTGCGATGATCCTCCATTTCTTTAATCATTGCTGCAATTGCTTCACCTCCAAAGCCATTGTTCGATCCTTTGTTTCCACCTGTAATCGCATAGGCTTCATCAATAAATAGAATCCCGCCTATGGCTTTGGTAATAAGGTCCTTTGTTTTACCCGAAGTTTGGCCAACCCATCCAGCCACTAAATCACCACCATCAGCATCGATTAAATGACCTCGTTCCAGCAATCCCAGAGCCTTGTAAACCTTAGCAATTATTCGGGCAACAGTTGTTTTTCCCGTTCCGGGATTACCGCTAAACACACTGTGCATTGAAAATGCTTTGAGAATATCCCTGTCGTTTTCTTTGTAATAACGGCTAAGCTTTACCAATTCTCTAACCTCCTGTTTTATTGTAACCAAGCCTGTTAGTGCATCTAGGTCGTCGAGTGCTTCTTTAAGCAAATTTTCATCTATTCCAATATTAAGTTTCTTATAAATATTTGGATTGCTTACATCTTCAATATCTTCAGCTATTAATGTTGAAAGCTGTGATTTTGTTAATTCATCAAGATTAGGATCTTTCATTACTCTGACACCTAAATTCATTTTTGCCTCATCAATTAATGCAAAGGCAAAACGGGCATTCCCAAATGTACGATCCCTTTTTCTAAAGGCATCTGTTAGCACCTTTTTAAGTTGTGTTTGAGCTCCTTTTGAAATTTTAACACCTTTTTTATCAGCAGCAAATTCAGCAATACTTGATAATTCGTCAGGAGTGTAATCCTCAAAATGAAAATAATTTCTGAACCTTGATTTAAGTCCCGGGTTTGAGTTTATAAATGCATCCATTTCTTTCGGGTAACCGGCAACCATAATTGCAATATCACCTTCACCATCACTCATTTCTGTAATAAGGGCTGCAACCGCCTCGCTCCCGAAATCATTCCCTGTATTTCCTTCTTTAAAGAGCATATAAGCCTCATCGATAAAAAGAATGCCTCCCCTTGCTTTTTCAATTGCCTTTTTAGTATCCTTCCCGGTTTGCCTTATGAACCCAGCAATAATATCGTTAGCTTCAACGGTATGCACATGACCTTTTGACAATAATCCCATTGATTTATAGATCTCCCCCAGCATTTTCACAACAGTTGTTTTTCCGGTACCCGGATTTCCTGTAAAAACACTATGCATAACTATTTCATCCTCATCCTTTATTCCTGATTCTTCACGAAACTGTAGAAAACTAACATAATCAATATACTCCCTTACCTTTTTCTTTATGTTTTCAAGACCGATCAAAGCATTGAGTTCTTCGAGTATTTCTTCAACAGATTTATCATCAACAAAAACCTCAGTATCTTCATTGGTATTATCAGTTTCATTTGTCTTTTTCTTATCAGAACTTAGGGCATTAGATTCTTTAATATCAATAGCTTCATTAAACACAGTGTTTACATCTTCATTTAATAATGCCTCATAATCACTAACTCTTTTGGTTTCTTTATTTCCAATTGAAAATGGTATTACGGCAATTATAGTATCCATAAAAACAACTTCCATTGTATAACAGTCTTCAATCCATGTGCCAGAATTTTTACCTCCCCATCCGGAAGTGATTGTAAAATCCTCGCCTATTCCGGCATCAGGAGTAACCATGAAGAATGAATCACTAGTTCCAATATGCATCCCTGTATCGTCATATATATTAAAGAAAAATTCACAACGCCATTCATGTGGAACAAGGTTAATAAATTGTACTTCACCCATCACATATCGAGTTGTTTTTACATCAAACGACTTAAGAAAAACTCTATCACTTATGTCAACATCGCCCTCAGGAGCTTCATATGTATTTAATGACGATACTGATAAATAAGGATTATGATTTGTATCAACAATACCCATTTCTTCTACATAAAACTTTGTGCTCGAAACAAACTCACCATCAATATATGCTTCCCATTCGTATGTACCCTTCTTCCAAAAATCACCTCGATCATCACTTCCCCATCCAAATGAATAAGTAAAAATATTTTCTTCTTTACTAACCGTTACTGTTTCCTTTTTCTCACAAAGCTTTTCAACCTTACCCTCGCTTGTTAATTTATTAGCAATTAGCTCTATTTCAGCTTCCCAGTCATTTTCATCAAATAACTTGTTATATATCGACAACTCAACGCTTAAATAATTTAGTTCGGCCCTATCAAACAATCTTCTAAACTTTTTTTTACTCCCAACAGAACGATCCCATGCATAAGCACTCAGTTTGTTAAACTTGAATTTATCTTCTGATTTATTTTTTTTAAACATCATAAGTGAAGTATTATAGAGTAACTCAAATTTTTGGATAAAATTAACAAAAATGGGTCTTCAGCTAACACATCCTATTAATTTTACATAAATGATTTTCAAATTTAAATAATCGAGAACTTGGAGTTAACAAATTAGATTAGTTTAAATTATCTACACTGAAATCCTTTTCAATAACAAAATATTATCATTAATTAATTATTACTTTCATTATATTTGAACATTAATACAATATTCAACGCGATAAAATGGTAACATTTTAATTGTAAATATTGATATGCATCAATATCAATGTGTGAAAATCGCATTACTACAAAGAGATATATCATTATATCGTCAACTTAAAACATCAATTAAATAAGTATTGTTGTATAAATAAACAGATTAACAATTAATAAATATTATAGATATGAATAAACTACTTTTAAACGTAATTTTAATGGCACTATTCGCGGTTTTTATTGCTTCTTGCCAGTATAAATTTATCGTGGAACCAGTTCCTCCTCCACCTCCTCCGGGAGACACAACAAGCTTTTCGTTGGAAATTGTGCCAATATTTGCTGAGCAAAATTGTACAGGGTGCCACCCAAGTTCTGCAAATCTTGACCTAACTGCTGAAAACGCTTATAACAGCATTACTAGTCTTGAACTTGTTGTTGCAGAAGACCCATCGGCAAGTAGAATATATTACTATCCTTTACCTGATGGCAATCATTTCGCAAAATACACAACTGCACAATCTATACTTATAAAGTACTGGATTGATGAAGGAGCAAAAAACAATTAATAACTTTAAACAATAAGAAAATGAAAAGACATATATTATTTTTACTTGTAATGATCTTTGGTTTTGGGGTTATTATTGCACAAGAAGATGAAGCTCAAAAACCTAAAAAGAAGAAAGACAAACCAATTAGCGAAACGTTTAACTGTGGACTATTAATTGACGAACAAACATGTGCGCTTTCTGAGAAGAAAACTCTTGAAATGCAAATTCAGCACAGGTTTGGTTTAATAAAAGATAACGGAATTTCTGACCTATATGGAATTTATGCACCTTCTGCTAATACCCGAATGGGGTTAAATTATTCTATACTCGACAACCTAATGGTAGGTTATGGAATTACCAGAAAAAACATGTATAGTGATTTCCAGGTTAAGTACAACATTCTTCAGCAAACCAGAAAAAATACAATTCCGGTAACTGTTACATTATATGGTAATATGGCAATTGATGGCAGAAATAAAAGTGTATTTACTACTGCCACAGCCGATTCAACCTATAAGTTTGCAAACCGACTTTCATACTTTACTCAGGTGATGGTGAGCCGCAAGTTTAATGACTGGTTCTCATTTTCAGTAAATGGAAGCTTCACCCACTTTAATTCAGTTAAGGCTGACACAGCTGGAGTTAAGGGAATGAATCATGATCAAATTGGTGTAGGATTTATGGGCAGGTTTAAATTTTCTCCTCAATCATCAATTGTTTTCCATTACTCTATTCCATTGGATATTAAATCAATTAAGGAAAACACTTTGGTTACGAATAAGCCAAAATCAAATTTTGGTATCGGATACCAAGTAGCAACTGCTACTCATGCATTTGAAATATTTATTAGCGCTTCTAATGGTATTATTCCACAAGATACATATATGTATAATACCAGCGATTGGACTGATGGAGAATTCCGTATTGGGTTTAACATCACAAGGTTATGGGGATTTTAAGATAATCAACCAATGCAAGGGTGTTACTCTATTGTAGCACCCTTTACTTCTCTTTTTTAGCTACGACAAAACCATACCATGAAACTACCAAAATCCTTTTACAGCTGGACAACCATAGCGGGAGCAGTAATAACATCAATCAGCTTTTTACTGATAATATTTACATTATTAATAACATTAATATTTCCCACTGGTGGGGGTAATTATTTAGGTTTATTCACTTTCATTATACTTCCTGTTTTCCTGGTTATTGGACTAATCCTAATTCCGATTGGTACTGTTAGGAAAATGAAAAGAGATAAACAACAGAAAATTAAGCGAGATGTAAAATTCCCCATCGTAAACCTAAATGATCCAGGGCAGAGGATGGTAGTTTTTATTTTTGTATCTGCTACAGCTATTTTTTTACTATTAACTGCTTTAGGTAGTTATGAAGTTTTTCATTATACCGAATCAAATGAGTTTTGTGGCACACTTTGTCACAACGTGATGGAACCTGAATATGTTACCTATCATGGTTCGGCTCATGCTCGTGTGAATTGCGTTGAATGCCACGTTGGCACAGGAGTTAATTGGTATGTAAAATCAAAACTTTCAGGTATGTATCAGGTTTACTCGGTTATTGCAAAAGCCTATCCTACGCCAATCGAAACTCCGATACATAATTTAAGACCTGCACAGGAAACCTGTGAAAAATGCCATTGGCCACAAAAGTTTTACGATCCTAAATTCGTAACAAAAAGACACTATTTAGCAGATGAAGAAAACACTGAGTGGGATATTCAACTACTAATGAGGACAGGCCCGCAACACAGTGCCTTAGGACAATCAGAAGGAATTCATTGGCATATTAATCCGGATGTTGAAATTAATTATGTGTCAAATTGGAAAAGAGATTCCATTACTGAGGTTCAATACACAAATCTAAGTACCGGAAAAGTAAGAGTTTTCAAAAACAATGAAATTACCGAACCTATTCAATCAAGCGAAACAAGAACAATGGACTGTTTAGATTGTCATAACCGACCATCTCATAATTACCTATCTCCAACAACATTTATTGATGATGCAATCGCCTCAGGTGAAATTTCATCAAATATTCCTGAAATTAAAAGTTTTACAATGGGGATTCTTGTTCGTAAATTTCCCACTTCTGATAGTGCTATGAAATACATCTCTACCAAAGTAAATGAGTATTACAATAAAAACTACGAAGATTTTGTTATCGATAATCCAGGTGTTATTGCAAAAGCAATTGAAGCAATACAAACCGGATATAAGAATAACGTTTTCCCATTTATGAAAGCCGACTGGAGTCAATATCCAAATTATATTGGACACGTTGAGTCATTGGGATGTATAAGATGTCATAACGATAACTTTACAAGCGATGATGGTCATGTAATTTCGAGAGATTGCAACCTATGTCATTCAATAAAAGCTCAAGGACCAGTAGGTGATATGGAATATGCTAATGGCGATAGCTCGTTAGTTTTCAACCATCCGTTTGAAATGGACGATTGGAAAGAAATGACTTGTTACGAATGCCATAAAGAATTATTCTAAAATTTATATATACTATGATTATAATTATATGTTCTGATATTCAATAGTAAACCCAACAAATAAATGAAAAAACTATTTATTTTTAACCTTGTACTTATTTTAAGTATATTATCCTACGCACAGGATACATCTGTTGATGTTGTTGAGCATTCGGAAGAAAACAGCAAGTGTTTTTTCTGCCACGGAAGCCCAACATACTCATACTATAATGATGTTATGGAGCGTACGGTAACCAAAAGAATGAACCCGTATTTTCTGATCGATTCGGTTTTATACTACGATCAGAACCATAAATCATTCGATTGCATAGATTGTCATTCATATGAATTTAAAGAATTTCCCCATGGAAATACATTAAGGATGGAGCCAATGCCACAATGCCTTGATTGTCATGAGGGAGATGATGCAACCGCCAGTTACAATTTTGAAAAAATTAATGACGAGTTTCTTGAGAGTGTACACTCAGCAAAACATAGTGAAGAGTTTACCTGTTGGATGTGTCACAACCCTCATTCATATAAGATAAATGCCCGAAACAACATAAATGTTAAGGAAACAATAATTTACGATAATAACATTTGCTTAAGCTGTCATGCCGATATCAATAAATATCAGCTCATTTCATCTAATACTAAACCAAATGTTATTAATAAACACGATTGGTTACCAAATCAACTCGAGCATTTTGCACATGTGAGATGTATTGAGTGTCATGCTCATACATCAAATGACGTAATGGTTGCACACCAAATACAAACCAAAGATATGGCAGTTAAAAAATGTGTTAAGTGCCATTCGAGTAACTCAATGCTGATGTCTTCACTATATAAGTTCCAGGCACAGGAAAACAGAAAGAAATACGGATTCTTCAATTCTGAAATTTTGAGCGAATCTTATATGATTGGTGCCAATAGAAACCTATACTTAAATATACTAAGTGCGGTTATTTTTGGTGGAATACTATTAATTATACTTATTCACGCAATATTAAGAATCATATTGAAATGAGAAAACCAATGTATTTATACCCTCTCTGGGTCAGACTATGGCATCTTGCAAATGCACTAATGTTTCTTGCTTTACTCGTAACCGGTTTAAGCTTGCAATACTCAAGTGTTGAATACACTATTATTCCATTCAATTACGCTGTATCAATTCATAATATCGCTGGAATTATAATTTGTGTTGGTTATATTTTTTATTTATTTGCTAACAGATTTACATCCAATGGGCAGTATTATCAGTTTCCAATAAAAGGAATGATGGGGCGAATCATAAAACAATTCAGATACTATTCATACGGAATATTTAAACATGAAGATGCTCCTTTTCCTGTTTCGGTTGGCAGAAAGTTTAATCCATTACAAAAGATAAGCTATGTTTTTGTTATGTACATATTTATGCCTATTGTAATAATTACGGGTTTAGCCTTGTTATTTCCAGATATACTTCCTGACAAAATACTTGGAATTGGAGGAATACACATTACCGATCTTCTTCATATTCTCATGGGATTCATATTATCAGTCTTTATGATAGTACATATATATTTCTGCACAATTGGAAAAACTCCATTGGCAAACTTTAAAAGCATGATAAATGGATGGCACTAAAAATATAGGATAAGAAATTTGTACGAATACAATAATAAAAATAAAAGATAAAGATGAAATGGGCTAGGATATTATCAGGGAGATTGTTTGCAATTTGTACAATTGCATTTCTATTATCTATTGGTGTCGCAAAAGCACAATTGGACGAGGATTGCATGATGTGTCATGAGGATCCTGAATTAATTGTTGAGAGAGATGGGAAAAATGTTTCGATGTTTGTACGGTTAAATACAATTGGTAATTCGGTACATAAGGATGTTAGATGCATTGAATGTCATGATGATGTAAATATTGACGAACTACTTCATGCCGATCAACTGGTAAAGCTAAAACCTGTAAATTGTGGTAGCTGCCATAAGGATTCCGACATGCAATTTTTTCAAGGAATTCACGGACAGGCATTGAGCCTTAACGAACCATATGCACCTGATTGCAAAGAATGTCATGGAACTCACGACGTACTTTCTAAGTGGAATTCGAATTCGAAAACATACAAAATGAATATTCCCGTACTTTGTGGTAATTGTCACAAAGAAGGTGCACCTGTTGCCAGAATATATGATATCGACGAACATAATATTATTGAGAATTATAGCCAGGGAATACATGGTAGGGGTCTTTATCAAAGTGGGTTGCTAGTTACCGCAACTTGTAATGATTGCCACAATAGTCATTTAATATTACCTCATGAAAGTCCAAATTCATCAGTTAACCCAAAAAGGATTGCACGCACATGTATGAAATGTCACGTCAGGATTGAGCAAACTCATAAAAAGGTAATTAAGAGTGAATTATGGGAAAAATCACCTGGGGCTGTCCCTTCCTGTTCCGATTGTCATCCTCCACATAGCGTAGAATATCAAAAAATTGAGGATGTTATTCCTAACCAATCTTGCTTAGAATGCCATAATAAAGATCCTGAAAAAGGAGAATATCTTATATCAAAGACAGGAGATACGCTTAAATTTAATCTAGATCATTTGGCGAATTCAATCCATTCGAGTATACAATGTGCTAAATGCCATACTGATGTAAATCATAAACTGGATAGGCCTTGTGAAAACGTAAAAAATGTTGATTGTTCAAATTGTCATATTGAGGTTTCCAACGAGTACTTTTCAAGCGGACATGGGCAGGCATTTCTTAATAAAAGTGAGGATGCTCCCTATTGTACCAATTGCCATGGCACACACGAAACAAAATCCAGATTTGATGACACATCACCAACATATAGGGGTGCAATTCCAACATTGTGCGGTAGCTGCCATAAAGAGGACGGAGATGCAAATAAGATGGTTGAATTAAAAGAAGTTGATGCTTACGCCGATTATTCAACCAGCATACATGGTAAAGGACTAACCAACAAGGGATTACTCGTTAGTGCTGTTTGTACAGATTGCCATACAACTCACCATGAACTAAAAGAGAGCGATACACTTTCATCAATAAATCCACGAAATGTGCCTGGCACCTGTGCAAAATGTCACAAAAGTATTTATGATGATTATATTGAAAGTGACCATTCGATTAGAAGCAACCAGGGCGATAAAACTTACCCAACTTGTTCCACTTGTCACTCAGCCCATATAATTAGCGACATTGATGGGGATAAATTCATGAAGGAAATTACTGTGCAGTGCGGTTTGTGCCACGAAAAACTATCTGAAACTTATAAAGAAACTTATCATGGTAAAGCATATATGCTTGGTGATATGGAAGCTGCAAGATGTTCAGATTGTCATGGAGCCCATAAGATACTTGATGTAGCTAACCCAAACTCAATGGTTGGGTATAAAAATATTGTTAACACTTGTAAACAATGCCACGAAAATGCAACTCTTGAATTCACCGGATACTTAACACATGCAACACATAACGATAATCCGGTATTATTTTGGTCATTCTGGGGTATGACAACTTTGTTACTTGTGGTATTTGGTTTCTTTGGCCTTCATACTCTAATTTGGCTTCCAAAATCACTCAAACAGAGGAGAATAAACAAACACCATACACCTGTTGGCAAAGTTAAATATTACAGAAGGTTTAATAAACGTCAAAGATTTACTCACATAATGGTTATTTTGAGTTTCTTATTGCTTGCATTAACCGGAATGACATTAAAGTTTGCACATATGGAATGGGCATCCTGGATTGCACATATGTTAGGAGGTGTTAAAGCTGCCGGAACTATTCACAGGTTTGCCGCAGTTATAACATTTGCTTACTTTGCTTTCCATCTATCCACCTTATTCCAATTAAGAGCTAAGGAAAAATTAAGCGTAAAGGAATTTCTTTTTGGAAAGAACTCGCTTATGTTTAGTAAACAAGATATTAAGGATCTTGGAGCTTCAATAAAATGGTTCTTTGGAAAAGGCCCACGTCCTGAATATGGAAGATGGACATATTGGGAAAAATTTGACTATATGGCTGTTTTTTGGGGTGTAGCAGTAATTGGATTATCAGGCTTGATACTTTGGTTCCCCGAATTTTTCACACTCTTTATTCCAGGCTGGGCAATAAACGTTGCACAAATCATACATAGTGATGAGGCATTGTTAGCTACTGGTTTCATATTTACAATACACTTTTTTAATACTCATCTACGTCCAGAATCATTCCCAATGGATACTGTTATCTTTACTGGTCACGTTCCTCTAGAGGAATACAAGAAAGACAGACCTCGTGAATATAAAGAGTTAGTAGAGTCAGGAAAACTTGATAGCGTAGTTGTAGAAAAAGAAATATCAAGAGGCTGGATCAAATTTGTTAAGGCAATGGGTTATTTATTTTTATCCCTTGGCATAATTATGGTAATACTTATTATATATTCGCTAATAGCGGGAGTTTATTAACAATCATATTTGATTAAAAATGAAAAATAATGAATTACATTTGAATTGGAAAAAGAAATCACAACAATACAATTACTAACTTAAAACACTAATATCATGTACATTAAAAGTATTTTATTCGCAAGTTTCCTGCTCTTTTTAGGCGGAAATTATCTAACAGCTCAAGATTATGAATATATCGGAGCTGCAAAATGTAAAATGTGCCATAATAAACCTGCAACGGGTGGACAGTACAAACAATGGGCAGAAAGTAAACATGCGCATGCAATGGAATCACTCAAAGGTGAAGAAGCCAATGATCCTAAATGTTTGAAGTGTCACTCAACTGCAGGGGCTGTTAATGAAGATTTAATTGCTACTCTTACAGTAAAAGAAGGTGTTTCATGCGAAACATGCCACGGACCAGGAAGTGGTTACAAAGCAAAATCTGTTATGGAAAGTCGTGAAAAATCGCTTGAAAAAGGATTAATTATACCTACAGAAGCCCTATGTTTGGAATGCCACAATGATAATAGCCCTCATTTTAAAGGGTTTAATTATGAGGAATATCTTGTAAAAATATCTCATCCTATTCCAGCAGCAGAATAAGGTTGAGTTTGTATAATACTCTAAGCCCCTTTACTTAATAGTATTGGGGCTTTTTTTTATTATAGACGAAAAAAACGGAATCAGTTATTATCACCAATCCCGTTTTCATTTGAATATTTAATAATTCTATTTTACAATAATCTTATACTTCAAACTACTACTTCCTTCAGCTATGTTTAAGAAATAAACACCCTGAGAAATGTTACTAAGATCAAATTTAGTGATATTTGTACCTTGCGATGCAGAAAATACCTGTTGTAGAATAACTCTACCAGAAATATCTATAATTGCCATTTCAAGATCAGTATTTTCGCTTGCAACAAACTTAATGTTAAGCTGATTATCTGCGGGATTTGGATAAATTTCAACCTCACCTCCAACAAATAACTCTTTAATACCAATCCATAAAAACCCCGTTTGCTGCTCAACAGTAATATTCCCCGACTCATCTTTCATATTATAGATAGTTACTATATAATCATCAAAACTCATCGCAGAAACAGTAAGATTAACCTGTGACTTATTAAAAGCATGTTGTGACACTGATTCAACAACAACACCTTTATCGATAGAATAATTATTAATGTCTTCAGCAGCTGATTCATCCAAATCATCATCGAACATCAACTTAATATTAGTACTGAGAATAGGTTCAGCAGATATAACAAGTGGTCCATCAACATCAACACTTCCAACAACATCACTCTCATATCTTAGCTCTATTTTCCATTCGTCAAAATCATAGTTTAATGGCCCTGTTATATCATATGTTAAACCTATAGTGGGTTCATACTCAAAAATACTTGTATTATGTATTTTAAGTTCGCCAGTTCCATCATTTACAGCCCACATATAGAAATTAGCTTGATATTCATCATCAGTACAAACTGCCTCAGTTACCTTAATAACAATACTTTCATGTCCTTCTTCAACATCTCCTGTTGAAACTTCAACAGCTTCAGGAAGTGTATTATTTCCGGTAATAAAATAATAGTCGGTGATATCCGACATCTCAGTTTTTCCATAATATTCGGTTATTTTACCTGTAATAATAACACTATCTCCAATTGATGGATTTCTACCCGATTCATAGATAAATAAACCATTCCATAATCCGGTTCCATCCTGTAAAAAATAAGATGTTCCAAAATTTGCTGTGATAACTCCTGTTGTACTAACAGTTTGACCATCATACGGAGATTCATCCTGCTGTCCCTGTATATCATAAATAGAAACAAGTGTGCCTGTGAACACTTTTGGAATATAATAATTATAAACAACTGATTCTGTTTCACTTGTAGCGTCATCGGCAATAACTTGGTAATAAATTGTAGCGTCTTCTCCTTGCCCGGGTATTGTTCCGCTAAAACTATCACCTATTTGAGCCATATCAATTTCATTGGTTAACTGCTCATAACTTAAACCCCATAATAATTGTGCCGAAGAAACTGCTCCATTAGCACTAACTATATCAACATTAACCTCAACTGGTTCATTAGCTATAACAACTTCTGGATTAATTTGAAAATTATCAATTGATATTGGATTGGCTGTTTCACCAGCCCAAATTAACTGTGCTAGATTTGGATTATCAATAAATGGATTTCTATTATGCTGAAAAGACTGAATTACATTATTTCTTTTTCTTTCAAATTCATCTGGAGGATCCTGTAGATTCCATTCGAGCAGAGTTGAAAGTTTACCATGTTCCGCATACGGATAAGTATTATTATGATCTACAACTTCTAAATCAATCTCTCCTTCGCCGCCTTCGTAACGTGTTGACATATAAAAAATAATTCGTGCAACATCCCCTTTTACTTCATCGCGGGCTTCCCATGTTGAATCAGTAGTATAGCAGCCGGTGGCTTCAGAATGTTGTGTTCCTCCGTTATCAAAATCCTTATTACTCTTATCAACGTTAACCGAAGCATCACATGGTTTTAGGTTATGTACATCACTATACATTGGTAACCAATCAACAAAGTTTCCATGCGATTTTGCCCAAACATGCTCACGGTTAATAAAATTTCCACCAGTTCCATAATCATCTCCATCCTGTGAGCGACCTGTGTATACAAGGATTACATTCCCAGGAACAGCAGGATCAGCATCAGAAAGTTTTAGAACATATTTTGATGAGTGATAAGAATAAGGAGTATGCCCTTTTATTATTTCATGAAGAGCATTTTTTAGTGCGTCACCATCTTTTCCATCTACACCATTATAGTAGCCTGTCTGTTGACTAATAGCGATAGATGTATATAACACACCCAATAGCATTATAAATATTTTTTTCATTTACTTAGTTTTTTGGCAGCTTGCACTGACGTTTTTATTAATATTTTTCATCACTATATAAAAGAGATTAATTCAAGTATGATATAGTTGCATCTCAATGTCAACTCAATTCATATATTCAAAATCAATGACTATGGTAATGTTATTGACAATGAGAGGTTAAACCTTCTTCCTATACCCATAAATACTCCGGCAGACATTGCATCACCCTCCAATATTTTTGCCGAATAAGTATCATTGTTCATAGCATCTGAAATATATAATTCGTTAAAGGCATTTAATACACTACCTCTTAAATCAAATTTTAATTTTTTATAATAAATGGAGTAACCCGCGTAAAAATTTACCAACATATATGAAGGTGTCTTCCATGAATCAATGGGACTTCCATCCTCATCAAATGAACTTGGGAATGTTACAGGGTTAAGAAAAAGTGGATTAAAATCAGCATAATATCTATCAAAATATGTTAAACGACTACTAAAATACAGTCTCTTCATTGGTTCATATCGGAGTCCTGCCCCTAATTGTGTTTGAGCAGCATCACCAACATGTACTCCTTTTGCATTAAAATACTCAGTTTGAAGATATTGATGATTATCATCATATAATCTAACAGAATCAGCAGAAGTCCATCTCCAATCTCCAAGTGATACTAGCCCTTCAAATTTTAGGTTATCTAATATTTTGAATACAAAATCAACTTCAATACCCATGTGCAATGCATCCATACCTTGAATATTAAAATACCCTATTTGACCGTCTTCTAGTGGAACAGCAACTTGTTTTCCCGGTTTATTTTCCCATACAGTATAGTATGCATTTGAGTTTACTGAAAATAAGCGGCTATGATATGAGTAACCTAGCTCTAAAGCTTTTATAAATTCATTTCTAATATCCTTTAATAGTTTAATGTCATACTGTTCAAAAACATTTGTAAAAGCAGGTGCTTTCGACATATAACCAAGGTTTACAAATACATTAGATCTTTCAGTGATATTATAATTTGCACCACCTTTAATAGTATAGCCCGGAATCCATTTCCATTCAGATTGTTGCCATTTTAAGCCCGATGAATTATTATCATAAACCTGTCCGTTATAATGACTAGTATCACCATAACCTATGTATAAGGTAGTATCACCAACTGATAACTCACGAGGCAAGAAATAATCAATTTTTTGAAAACCGGTATATGCAGCTGTTAAATTAAGAAATGCAGAAATATTTCCTCTTTTATATTCTAACTGAGTAAAAATTCCTCCCCAGTTAACTTTTGCATCATTGTGATAGTTAATATTATCACCTTTGTGTAACATAGTAAATGGGTCGCGATTAGCATTTCTAGTATCAAACATGTAAGTACCACCTAACAAGTCATAAACTTCTTCGTAGTGAATACCAACATATCGTCTCAAATCAATACCTCCTGAAAAAATCAGTTCTTCATTAATACTGTAGTTAAACGTAGACAATAATCCTATCCAATTATGATTGTTTTTGTTGCTTCTAATAAATTGATATGATTGAGGTAAATCAGAATATGAAGTATCAATAAAATTCAAGTTTTTATCGTAATAAGCTTGCATATCAATTTGACCATCGTCAGTAATATATTTAGTAGTTACTGACTTTTTAACAGAGGTACCTCCTCCATCTCCTAATGAAAGATAAATTATGTTTGATAAATAAAATTTATCATTTGGGCTCCAAAAATGTCGCAAGGTAAATAAGGGCTTAAAATAATAATTCATTTTATCATTTAATACAACATTGTCACCATTCACTGTGTTATAACTACCCCAATCGGAGTTATACTGAATACCCTTATCAACCATTTTTACGGGATCAATATATGATGCGAAATATTCTTCCGGAGATTTATCCACTCCCAATTTTGATGCATAAGCACTATCATAAGTTGCAATTGGTTTTTTATACCTACGCTGTCCATGCTTCTGGGGAGCACCCATAGTCGTAAAGCTCAATAAATGTTTGCCTAACTTTTTATCTACTTTCAAGTAGTAAAACCATCCCTCTGTAAAGGTACGATCAACCCATCCATTTCCTCTTTTATAAGACCCGGCAGCTGTAACTCCCCAGCCTCCTTCTAGCTGTCCACTTGTATAACCAACTGATGTGCGCAGATAGCCATGATCACCTACTTCCTGTTTTATATTTATCTTTCGTTTTTGAGAAATTCCTGCTGTGATAATATTCATAGTACCACCAACTGATGGAAGCGCAAGTTTTGAAGCACCTAAACCTCGTTGCACCTGAATTGTTTGAGTAACTGCGTCAAGACCAAACCAATTGGACCAATAAACCCAACCATTTTCCATATCATTTACAGGCAAACCATCAATCATAACAGCTACATTGCTTTGACTAAATCCTCTAATATTTATTCGTGCATCGCCATCACCACCACCCTGCTGAGTAGCATAAACCCCGGGTGTTGAATTAAGTATCATTGGTATTTCTTGTGAAGCCAGTTCCTCTTGTATTTGTACGGGGCTAATCGTACTAAATGCTACGGGAGTTTCTCTAGAGCGAGCCAAATCACCTACCACTTCAACCTCGTCAAGAGTAATAGTCTTTAATTCAATGTTCAAGACTACATTGTTATTATTAATTGTTACAACCTTGGATTGTGGCAGATAGCCAATGTATGAAATAGAAAGAGTATAAGTATTGTTTTCTAAATTGATGACATAATGTCCATCAATATCACTTACAACACCTTGTCCTGATCCATAAACAATATTAACCCCTATCAATGTTTCACCTGTAAATGAATCTGTTATAACACCTTCAACGGAGCCCTGACCGTAAAATACTAGGGAACAAAAACTAAGTAGGACAATAACTATTGTCTTAAAACGCAATATCATAATACACTAATTTTGAGATTATCTAACGATCAACTTATCAACGTAAATAGAGCTGTCAGCAAACCTTGCTGTAACAATATAAATTCCACTTGTGAAAAAGTTGCCTTTCACTACAACAGATTTCTTAGGAGATGCAAAATCCTCAGAATACACTACTTGACCAATTTCGTTAACAACGGAAACAAATTCTATTTTTGCAGAAGCAGATAATGTAACTGTATTGTTAGTTGATGGATTAGGATACATAACAACAGAGTGTTGCAATTTGTTAAAATCTATTCCTAAAGTTCCACAATCGCAATGATGGTATCCCAGACTATCAAAATAATTTTTTGCAATTGAATCCCATTCTATATTAACCATAAAAGTTGCAGGATTAGCCATAACACCCTCTTTAACTGTATGTTTTCTAATGAGAGTATGATCTTTTGTCCAAGAAGTCCAAAACTCGTCACCTGCAAGATATGTTGGTGGAATGTCGTTCCATCCATTACTACCTGGGTCGAAACCAGTTTTACCAAAAAGGTCTACAATCTCTCCAGTTATTTTTTCAAGAGTCATAGCATCGTTGCCGTTAAAATACATAGGTGTTGGATAATCACCAGTACCATGTAAATCACCTTTGTCGTATAATGCTGGGTCTACAGGAATAGACCAATAACTACCAACCCACACAGAATCAACCTGCCCGTTGGTTACAACAACAACACCTTTGGCCTGAATCATTCCTGACAAATTCATTGTATTTGTTGGATCAGGATCGCCATTTGAATATCTATTTATGGTATACAAACTTAGATCGATTTCACCATCGGTTGGATTGTAAATCTCCAAAGCTTTATTATTTCCTGAACCTTCAAGGTATTCAGAAAAGAAAAGATCTGAGCATTCCTGAGCAAATAATCCTGCTCCAAAAATGAGAGCAATTAAAAAGAGTAATGATTTTTTCATAAAAATATTTTTTAATGTTTATAATTTGATTTTATGTAACAAAGATAATATTTATTCCTAGTTCTAAACCAACAGAAAACAAGGTTAACGATTTAATAATGAACCAAACAAAAATACAATAAAATTTATGCGATTTTCAGAGTTATTAATGCACTTAAATTCCTGCGTCTATCTAGTAATTGAATTCAAAAAAGCTTGTTTTATGTGCATCTGGTATTTATAAAAATATAATTAATAGATTAATTTCCTAATTATATTCTCTCACAGTTTGTATTAAAATTACTTCAAGAGAATGAAAATTCAATTAAATCATTATTGCAAATAATTTGCCTCTTACAAAATGTAATTATGAGTTAAATCTAGAAAAAAGTTACCCATCCAGGTCAAAACAAAAAACAACATTCTTATACTATTTGTTGTTTTGATGTTAAAGCCCTTTACTTCAAGCAACTATTTTATTATATTTGCAGTCTATGACTTACAATACAAAAGCTATTATAATGAAGAACCTTACTAAACTATTTTTAGGAATATTATTTGCAAGTGTAATTTTTACAGGTTGCAAAGAAGCTGAGGAAATTTTATATGTTAATTTTCCTGCAGATTACCAAACTGAATTTGATATTACTGTTGCTCCATCGGGAGGTAAAGTTAGTATCGATGGTATTTTCAATGTTAGTGAAACCATCGACCCAACCACTAATAATGACTACCAACAATATATTGATAACATAAAAGAAGTTGATATTACAGAAGTTAAAGGAGAGGTGCTTAGTATCAGCAAAAATATAATGCTTCAATCAACAGTAATAAATATAAGTAATGGGGATTTCCAAGCTACATGGCAATTCTCAAATGAACCTATTACAGTAGGAACTGCTTTAATACTAGATAACAACAACGGACAATGGGATGCAGTTGGTAATATAATGCTAGGTAAAAAAGCCTTTACTGTGACCATTGATGGAGAAACTGATCAAGACGATGTTGAATTTGTAGTATTATTTTCATTAAAATCATTTGTAACAGCCAGTCCTCTTGACTAAAGGTTACAAGATAAGAATTATAAAGCCGGTGTTTGTTTGATACTTCGCCGGTTTTTTTATTGCATAGTGCTACCTAAATATAAAATAGTGTATAGGTCTTCTTTTTTTTTAAATTTGCACACTATTTTAAATTCAAAACATCATAGATAATGAATGACAGGTGGGGTTTATTTCAAAAGTTTTTAATTACACAGGAACAGCAAGTATCTTTAACAGATTTCCTTATTAACTCATTAGTTATTATAGTACTTGCTATAATACTTGAGTATACTTATATTAAAGCTGCGCGTACTATTTCGAACAGAAGGCAATTTGCTGGAACTTTTTTACTCATAGCATTCACAACAATGCTAATAATCTCAATTGTTAAAACATCTCTCGCCCTTTCACTTGGCCTTGTTGGTGCATTATCCATTGTTAGATTTAGAGCTGCGATAAAGGAGCCCGAAGAACTTGCATATATATTTTTCGCCATTTCACTTGGATTGGGTTTAGGGGCAAATCAAACAATGGTAGTAATTGAAGCTTTTGTAATAGCTTTGGCAATCCTTTGGACTAGATATTTTATTACAGGAAGAAGTACACGCCAGAACCTTTATTTAAATTTTTCAGCTAAATCAGGTGAGATTGATTTAAATCAGGTAACTGATATTGTTAAGCAGGTATTTGGCAAATATCATCTTAAGAGATATGATGAAAACAAGCAGATAATTGAAGCTTCATTTATGGTTGACTCGCCAAAAACGGAAAACCTACAATCCTTTACTGAAAATATCTCCAAGCTTGGAAGCGACGCTCGCGTTTCTTTTATTGAGAGTAAATCTTTTTAATATAAGCGACAGCTAATACAACAAAAACTAATATGCACTTTCCTGCATTCAATTTTAACGATAGTCGTTTCGAAAGGAAGTTTGTAATACAAGACTTGCACTACCCCGAAATAGTACAAAAAGTTAGAAATAGTAGTGCATCTTTCTCTGGCCTCCATCACCCAAGATATATTAATAATATATATTTTGACACCAATGATTTAGATTTCTATACAGACAATGTTTCGGGGAAAGGTAGTCGCAAAAAAGCTAGAATTAGGTGGTATGATGAATTGTTGGGTGATATTTCGAAACCAATTCTTGAATTTAAAATGCGCGAAGGGTTGGTTGGAAACAAACTCTCATTTCCATTAAAGCCATTTGTTCTTGATGATAATTTTACAGGCGACTATATCCAAGATATATTTAGATTATCAGAACTACCTGATTGGGTTAGATCGATTATGTTAATGCTTAAGCCTTCTTTGCTTAATAGATATCACCGACAATATTTTATAAGTTTTAATCATAATTTCAGGCTTACAGTTGACGACGAGCTAACCTATTATGGAATTGGAAGCGGACTTAATAGTTTTTTAGAAAAGCATACTAGTGATGATATAATTGTAGAGCTTAAATATGGTCAGCATCATGATGGTAAAGAATCTGCCAACGTTACAAATAGTTTACCTTTTAGATTATCAAAAAGTTCAAAGTATGTAAACGGGTTTGAGTTTCTGCACCCTATGGTAACATAGTAACAACCTCCTATTCATGAAAATAAATACGCTTTACCCGTCTGGATATTCTGCTTAGTATTTCATACGGAATTGTATCTGCCGCAATGGCCAAATCTGATAATGAATGTTCTGAATTAAAGACTATAACATCATCATTCTCATCAGCATCTATTCCTGTAAGATCTATCATACACATATCCATACATATATCACCAATAATTTTAGCTGGCTGACCATCAACAAACAAGGAGGCCTTACCATTACCCAACGACCGTAATAAGCCATCAGCATAACCTATCGACACAATGCCAATTTTTGTGTCGGCTGGCGCTATCCAACTCCTATTATAGCTAACGCTATCACCTTTTTTTACAATCTTTATCTGACTTAATACCGATCTAAGGCTTAACACCTTTTCTAACCCTTGCATATTTTCAGTAATCCCATATAAACCAATCCCAATCCTCACCATATCCATATGGCTCTTGGGAAAACGAGCTATTGCAGCTGAATTGGCAATATGATATAATATTTCATGGTCGAAGCCCTTCCTAAATTGATCATTAATTTCATTAAACAGAGTGATCTGCTGAAGAGTAAAATCATCAAATTCAGGTTTATCACTTGAGACCAGATGCGAAAACACCGACTGAACATATATTAACGAGTTGGTTTTTAACCTATGTATTAATGTGGGAATATCTTCTAAAACAAAACCCAACCTATTCATTCCTGTATCAATTTTTACATGAACTTTAACAGGCTTGTTTTGAGGAAGTGCTGTCTTTTTGATTGTGTTTTCGAGTAGTTCCAATGTCCTGAAGCTAAATATTTCAGGCTCCAACTGGTGCCTAATCATTGTATCAAAGGCTTGCTCTTCGGGACTCATAACCATTATTGGTAGATTGACTCCAGCTTTTCTTAACTCAACTCCTTCATCGGTATATGCAACAGCAAGGTAATCAACATTATGATACTTTAGAACATTTGCTATTTCAAAACTTCCGGTTCCGTACGAGAACGCCTTAACCATAGCCATTATTTTGGTTTCGGTTGATAATCGAAGTTTAAATTTATTTAGATTATTAACCAAAGCACTTAGGTTAATTTCGAGTACAGTTTCATGAGCTTTTTGCTGAAGGATTGTACTTAGTCTTTCAAACTCAAACAACCTGGCTCCCTTAAGTAATATTGTTTGGTTTGCAAAATTGGCAAATGAGTAATTCTTAATAAAATCATCAGTGGTATCAAAGAAGCTAGAGTTGACATCAAATTTATCAGACTGTTTGCTGATTGAAGGGCCAATTCCAATAAACTTGCCAACCTTCTTATTTTTAATTAACTCAGCAACGTTGGTATAAAGATCAATACTATTTTGACCACTTTGCATAATATCCGAAAGTATAACTACTTTTTCGCGGTGCTGGTTTTGCTGATTCATTAAATCAAGGGCTATTGCAAACGAATTAAAATCAGAATTATAGGCATCATTTATAATAGTACAATTATTAACTCCTTCCTTTAATTCAAGCCTCATGGCTATGGGAGACAATGCAAGCATTCGTGATGCTATAATATCATTATCATACCCAAGATGAAGCATTGTTGCCCAACAATGAATTGCATTTTCGATGGATGCTCCATCACTAAATGGTATTGTAATTCCTATTTCCTTATTTAAATATGTGGCATTAATTGTTGAACCTATTGCATTTAATACTACACCGTTAATCTTTAAGTTACTTGAAGCGTCCTTTCCCCAACAAAAGGTAGTAATATTTTCAAGTATTCCCGACCTAATTATAGCTCCATGAACTTCCTTATGATCGTTATTGTATATAAGGGTCTTAACTTTTTTAAATAGGTGTAATTTTTCACCTGTTTTCTGAGTACTATTTATAAAGTTTTCATCGTGAGCCTGACCGATATTAGTAAAAATACCAATATTAGGAATTATGATGGATTGAAGCTTTTGCATTTCTTCAGGTTCAGATATTCCCGCTTCAAAAATTGCAAGTTCGTGGCTGCTGTTTATCTGCCAAACAGAAAGTGGAACTCCAATTTGTGAATTATAACTTTTAGGGCTTCTCACTATCTTTTTATCACAGTTCATCAACTGATAAAGCCATTCCTTAACAACAGTTTTACCATTGCTACCTGTAATTCCAATAACAGGGATTTTGTACTTCTTACGATGGCCAGCGGCAAGCCTTTGCAATGCTTCAAGGGTGTTTTCTACTACAAAAAAGGAAGAGTTTGGCAAATGTAAGTGCTCATCACTTAGCTTACTAACAACAAAGCATCTTATCCCTTTACTATAAAGGTCTTCAATATATTTGTGGCCATCATTCTTTTTGCTTGTTAATGCAAAAAACAATGCCCCTTTTGCAGATATCAATCGACGACTATCAATTAATATATCAGAAATTTCTATTGATTCAGGAGAATGAGAAATCAGTTTTGCATGAATGATTTCTGCAATTTCAAATCCTTTATAAACATTATGCATCATAGTAACTTTTCCTCAGGAAAGCTTTTTTCGCCTATTGACTTACCATTTTCCTGACCTTCTGGAAGACGAGAATAATCCTTAAGCAAGTTGTAACCCAGCGGATTACTATTCATATCCTGGTGCTTTGCTCTATTCTTAATTATATCAACGGCTAAATACATTGCACTTCTAAATGAATCTGGTGAGGCAATATTTTTTCCTGCTTTATCATATGCAGTTCCATGTGCTGGTGAGGTTCTAACATATGGTAAACCAGCAGTATAATTTACACCATTATTAAAAGCAATTGTTTTAAATGGGATTAGTCCCTGATCATGATACATAGCTAATACCGCATCATACTTCGTATATTCATTTGCGAAAAATCCGTCGGCAGCAAAGGGTCCAAATACGAGTGTCCCATTTTTTTTGGCAGCAAGTATTGCAGGTCGAATTATCGATTTTTCTTCAATACCAATATTTCCGTTTTCACCGGCATGAGGATTCAATCCAAGTATTGCAATCTTTGGTTTATCGATGCCAAAATCAACTTTTAAAGAATTTTCAAGGACATTAATTTTACTTAAAATTAGCTCTTCCGACAAAGTAGCTGCCACATCCTCAAGGGGAATGTGACCAGTTATTGTACCTATTTTAAGCTTATCGCTAACCATAAGCATTAAATAATTTGCCGACTCAAACTCATTGGCAAAAAATTCAGTATGCCCCGGAAAAACAAATTCTTCAGATTGGATATTTTCTTTATTTATTGGAGCAGTAACAATAGCATTAATTTTATTATTCTTAATATCTTCAACAGCCCTTTCTAAAGCCAAATGAGCATATTTTCCAGCAATCTTATTCGACTTGCCATATTCAATACGAGTTTCTTCCTCATTCAAATTAATCAAATTAATTTTACTATTACGGATTAAAGAGGAGTCCTTAATTGTATTAAAATTAAAATCATGAAGATTTAGGTTCTTTCTATTATACGACATCACTCTGGATAAACCATATACAATCGGAGTAAAAAAATCAAGTATCCTATTGTCGGATAATGACTTAATTATAACTTCGTAACTTACCCCATTGAAATCACCATGGGTAATTCCCAATCTGATTTTATAATCCTTTTCCTGATTGACTTTCTTTTGCATTTCTATATATAATTTACGCAAAAATAACCTTTTTTGAGTGTACAAAGTTAGTAATTTGATATGCAAACTAAACTACTGATTATATGTAAATATACAAGATTTAAGTTTTTTTTGCCAAAGGTGTTATAATAATTATCACTTTTGCAAAATACTGTATTGCAAATAATTATTCATCATGGCCGGTTCAAACTTTGTTGATTACGTTAAAATTTTCTGTCGTTCTGGAAATGGAGGAGGTGGATCTGTTCACTTCCGTAGAGAAAAATATATTCCAAAAGGTGGCCCCGATGGTGGTGATGGTGGTAAAGGAGGCGATATTGTACTTCAGGGAAATTCTCACATGTGGACTCTTCTTCATCTTAGGTACACGCGTCATTTAAGAGCTGAAAACGGAGAAAGTGGTAGTGGACAAAGAAGCTCTGGAGCCATGGGAAAAGATATCATTATCCAGGTTCCACTTGGTACAATTGCAAAAGATCCCGAAACTAACGCAATACTAGCCGAAATAACAGAGGACAAGGAGCGATATATTCTTTTCCCGGGCGGACGAGGTGGATTAGGAAATGATCATTTTAAAAACTCCGTAAACCAGTCACCACAATATGCTCAGCCTGGTGAAGAAGGAATGGAACAAAGTGTAATTTTCGAATTAAAAATACTTGCGGATGTTGGATTAGTAGGTTTTCCAAATGCTGGAAAATCAACACTCCTGTCGGTGGTTACTGCTGCCAAACCCGAAATAGCCGACTATCCGTTTACCACATTAGTCCCCAACCTTGGTATAGTTGCTTATCGCGATCAAAAGTCGTTTGTTATGGCAGATATTCCCGGTATAATTGAAGGTGCTCACGAAGGTAAAGGGCTGGGGTTAAGATTTTTAAGACATATAGAACGAAACTCAATACTTTTATTTCTGGTTCCGGCAGATAGTGATGACATCGTAAGTGAATACAATGTACTACTTAATGAACTACAAAAATACAATCCCGAATTACTCGATAAAAAGAGAATTCTTGCAATTTCAAAATCGGATATGCTCGACACGGAATTAATGGATGAAATGAGAAGTACACTTCCAAAAAATACTGAGTCAATTTTTATTTCGTCGGTTGCCAATATCGGAATTACAAAATTAAAGGATCTTATTTGGGCAGCTTTGCAAGATAGCTGATCAAACCATTGTACGATACTAATTTACATTGGCAAACGTGTCCCAGATAGGTAATATTAGTCCAATTGAATAATATTATTTTTTATTGCAAATTTCACAAGATCAACGGTGGTTTTTAGTCCTACCTTTTTCATAATATTATTCTTGTGAGTTTCAACAGTTCTAATACTGATAAATAATTTTTCGGCAATATTTCGGTTTGAATCACCCTCAGCAAAAAGTTTAAATATTTCCATCTCTCGCACCGACAAATTCTGTTGCCGAAGCTCCTTTTCACTATTGTTTATGTCTTCATCAGTAATATAGCTGCTAAGCAATATGCTTGTTATTGTTTTAGCAAAAAATTCATATCCATTGCGCAAGGTATAAATTGCCTCAAGTATTTCTGACCTATTTGTATCATTTCCCAAGTGACCTTTTGCACCTGCCTTTATCATTCGTAATATCTGCTTCTCATCATTGTACATCGACATAACAAGAAGCTTTATTTTAGGAAAATGATTTGCCAAAAAATGTATGTCTTTGGAATCTAAATCATCGGGCCTATGACTAATCACAATAGCAATATTAGGCTGGGATTCTGGTATACTATCGAAGAATTTTTTAATACTTTTTGCAGTACTAACGATTGTAACGTCATCTATATCCGAGAGAAGCGCTGTTATCGCATCACCTATAATTGGGTATTCGTTAATAAGTGAAACTTTTATCATATAGTTTTAAACGAGGCCAATAATTTAAAAAAGCGAAAGTACTAAATGTAATCGAAAGATGCCAAAATTGCGTCCTCAAATATTGTACAACAACCCATTTGTTATGAAATATAAAATGCTCAACTACCTAAATTATTTTTAATTAATATCAGGTAGTCTGCGTATATTTGCTAACAAAAATCACCAAATGCAGGAAAGCCAGTCATACAAGTATTTAAACTTACTTGAAATCATTAGTAGCGTTAACCGAATTGTAAGAGAAAAAAAAGATATAGATGAAACTTTAATGCAGATTGTTGAATCATTGCCACCTAGTAATAATATGGCAAATCCTGTTTCGTTAAGAATTACAATCAACAATAATGAATACCTCTCCAGAGAATTTAGTGTAGAAAACATATGCATGACAAGTAACTTCATTGCTACTTCTGGTAGTAGGGGGAAGATTGATATTTGTTCGAAATTAGCCAAGACTGACTTTAGTGATTCCGAAAAAAAAGAAAACGATTATTTCATAAACAATCTTGTAAAAATTATTACTAATTACTTAAACGAATACGAAATAATAAGTAGTTATAGCCATGGAGAAAATAATAATAATAATACTGTAAGCAAAAATGGACCTGTAAGTAGTAAATTTCTTCAGCGCTTTCTTAATAAATATACTTATAATCGCGATATTTATCACGATTTAATGCCATTTAAGGTAAAGGAAATTCTTCTTATTTCAAGTTTATATGATGCATACTCTATTGAGAGTGAAGGAAGATTCTCGGAGCATATGCTTGGTCAGTACGGGCAATTAAACCTAACAACTTTTCCAAGAATAACCGGTGCTTCAAATATTAAGCAAGCAATGGAATTGCTTAAGTACAAGAACTTTGAATTGATAATTTACATGGTTGGTGTTGATAAAAAAACTCCGCTAATTATTTGTGAACAAATTAAAAAAACCTTTCCTTTTATTCCAATTTTTCTACTTCTAAACAATAGTGCTGAAACAAGTTTTTTTACAACCAAACTCGATGAAATTTCATTTATCGACAAGATATTTACATGGAATGGTGATGCTAGTATTTTCTTTTCCATGATTAAATTACTTGAAGATAAGATAAACGTGGAAAATGACACCCAACTTGGCAAGGTAAGGGTAATACTTTTAGTTGAGGACTCTCCGGTTTATTATTCGCGCTACTTATCATTTTTGTACAAAGTACTACTGGAGCAAACCAAAAGAATAATTGACGATGTAAGCACTGATGAATTATATAAAGTACTTAGGATGCGTGCTCGACCAAAAATCTTACTCGCAACTAATTTTGAAGAGGCTACAGATATAATTAACAAATACCGCGATTATTTAACATGTTTAATTACCGATGTTAAATTTGAAAGAGAAGGTAAATTTGACGATAGAGCCGGACTTAAGCTTCTGGATTATACTCGTAGCATATTAAAAAATCTTCCTACAATACTTCAATCTTCCGAAAGCTCAAATAGCAAAGTAGCTGATGAATACAATTCATTGTTTATTCATAAAAATTCGGATACTCTTTATCAGGATTTTGAACACTTTATCACAAACTTTCTTGGTTTTGGTAATTTCGAATTTAAAGATAATACAGGTAATATAGTGGCCATTGCCTCCAACATGAAAGAATTTGAAAGATTCTTAAGGAAGATCCCTGATGAATCTCTTCTATTTCATGCAAGTCGTGATCATTTTTCCATGTGGTTAATGGCAAGGGGTGAAATTAAAGCAGCTGGTATTATAAATCTAAAAAAAGTTCACGATTTTGAAAGTGTTAAAGATTTACGAAGAGATTTATTATTCTTATTAAAGGAACATCGAAACGAACGCGAATCAGGAAATGTATTTCCCTATGAACCAAATATTGAGATTACCGAAGAGAATGTATATACACTTGCTGGCGGTTCATTGGGAGGCAAGGGCAGAGGTCTTGCATTTATTGACGCTCTAATTCATAATTTTAACTTCTCGAAATTCATTCCTGATGTAAAAGTTCGTACACCTAAAACTTTTGTTATTGGTACACATGAATTTGAATTATTCCTTAAGAGTAATAATCTTGCGACGATGTTGCTTGTTAACAATGATTATGATGAAATAAAAAAACAATTTGTTCAGGGAAATCTATCCGATGAGTTGTCAAAAAAATTAACCGAACTACTTTCTGTTATTAAAAAACCAATTGCCGTTAGATCATCAGGTATGTTTGAGGATTCACTAACACAGCCATTCGCTGGAATTTTTGAAACATACCTATTACCAAACAATCATCCCGATCCAAAAATACGTTTAAGACAAGCCGAAGATGCAATAAAGCTTGTAATGGCATCAGTATTTTCTAATACAGCAAAAGGATATGTAAAGGCAATAGATTATAAACTTGAAGAAGAAAAGATGGCTGTGATTATCCAGGAAGTAGTTGGAAATCAATATGACAATCTTTATTACCCTCACATAAGCGGCGTTGCACAATCATATAACTTTTATCCATTTGCACATATGAAACCAGAAGAAGGATTTGCAATTGCTGCCGTGGGTCTTGGTAAATATGTGGTTGAAGGAAACAAAGCCTATAGATTCTCGCCCAAATACCCAAGTACCGAAATTAACTCAACAAAAAATCAATTTAAGAACTCACAAGTTAAATTCTATGCTGTCGATCTACAGAAAGAAAATCTTAATTTACTCGACGGTGAGTTAGCTGGTTTATCTGAAAATGATATTAGTCTCACAGAAAAACATGGAACGTTAAATCATCTGGCTTCAGTTTACAATGCTGATAATAATACAATTTATCCAGGGATTTCTAAACCCGGGCCCAGGATTGTGAATTTTGCTAATATTCTTAAATACAACTATATATCTCTTGCTAAAACTATTGATTTGGTTCTTAAACTGGGAAAAGATGCAATGGGAACTCCCGTTGAAATTGAATATGCTGTTGATCTCAAGAAAGATAGTGAAGGTAAAGCTTCGTTCTATATTCTCCAAATTAAACCATTAATCCAGGCAGGGTTTGATTGCAATATCGAACTGAAATCTATCAAGAAAGACTCAATAATACTATATTCGGAAAAGGGAATGGGAAATGGTATTATTAATGATATAGTTGACGTAATTTACGCCAATATTGATAGATTTGACAAATCAGAAACAATTGAAATGGCAAGAGAGATAGAAGAGATTAATGAATACATGATTAATCAGAACCGAAAGTATGTATTAATTGGGCCTGGTAGATGGGGCACAAGGGACAGATGGATCGGGATACCCGTTAAATGGCATATGATTTCCAATGCAAGGATTATTGTAGAATCCAGTTTGGATGACTATCCTCTTGACGCTTCTTCGGGATCACATTTTTTCCATAACGTAACCAGCATGAACGTTGGATATTTTACTGTACAACCCGAATTATTGGTAAGTTATATAAAATATAATACTTTAGATAAGCAAAATGTAATAAGAAATGGAAAATATTTTAATCATGTTAGATTTAAAAAACCACTAAGTATTATGATGGACGGTAAACAAAGAATCTACCTAATCAAGCAAAACGATTAGAGTGTTTATGATCACCAAAGCCCAATCTTATTACTAATCGAGTAACTCTTCAATATTAAATTGTGGTTTTTTGTTTTGTACTATTTGAATTCGACTCAAATATCCACCAATAACTCCAAGACTAAATACAATAATGCTTGTTGAGAATAGGACTGCCACAATAACGGAGGTATATCCCAATGGCACATCATAAAATAGTTTCTGAATAATGAACTTTAGCGCCAGTAGGAAGCTGAAAAATGAAATAATCATTCCACCATAAACCATCATTTTAAGAGGGATATTGGTATAATAGTATGTTAGGTCGGAGGCAAGTAAAAACAGTTTAAGTGAACTATAACCAGATTTATTATGTAGCCTTTTCATGTGTTCTACTTCAACAAATGAAATCCTATTTGTGTACCACTGCATCACTTCATCGATAAAAATAAAGGTGATATTATGTTCAAGTAGCCTTTTAATAATTTTATGATTAATTATACGGAAAGAAGAGCCTTTACCAGCACCTTTCATAAATACCTTATTCGACTTCTTCACAGTTTTGCTCATCACATTACGTGCAAAATCATGTTGTTTTTTAGTATAAATACCATATGTAATATCGCTATTATTACTTTCAAAGCATTCAATCAATTTTTTTATTTCTTCGGGTGGATTTTGTAAATCATCATCGATAGTGATAATCTTTTCTCCCCTGGCAAATGTAAATCCACACATTGTAGCATTATGCTGACCAAAATTCTTACTCAGTTTAATGGCAACAACATTATCAGGAAAATCCTTCTTCAACTTTGAAATAACATCCCAACTATTGTCACTCCCTCCATCTTCAACAAAAATAACTTCATAAGTATTTCCAATCTCAATGAAAACTTTTGAAAGTCTACTATATAACTCTTCAAGGGTTTCTTCACTATTGAATACTGGAACTATTATTGAATAATCTAACATAATGTATTGATTACTTAATTGCTACAAATTTACCGAAATAATAAATATCAGCGAATTTAAGATTTTTAAATAAACTGATATAAGATTGGAAGGAAATAGATTTTAACTTTATTGCAGAACTCCACCCATAACTAGGTTTGTTCCTGATATCCACTTTGACTCATCGGATAAGAAAAAGATAATAGCGTTGGAAACATCTTTAGCTTCGCCAATTCCCATTGGGTATTTCTTAAGGTAACGTCCTAACGATTCATCAACAAGTTCCATTTGTCCATCTGAAACCGGCTTTTTAATTAATGGTGTATTTACTAATCCCGGTGATATACAATTTGATCTTATTCCTCTTTTAACCAATTCTAAAGCAAGGGTTTTAGAGTAGGATTCGATTGCAGATTTTGCACTATTATACAATGCTCCTCCAAAATATGGCATTTGGGTTGCCACAGTTGACATAAAAATAATTGAAGCTGCATTTACAATTTTTTTCTTTAGTAGAATACGGCCGGTAAGCAATACAGGAACCTCAAAATTAATGCGCATTAACTTCTTGATATTTTCCTGACGAATAAACTTTGCAGGTGTAGGGCCAACAATTCCGGCACAATGAACCAATCCGTTTATCATTGGCAAACTATCAACCAAGCTATTAATCTCATCTTCATTAACCAGATCAGCAACAATCATAACATGATTATTTCCGATTAAATCATTGAAAGTTTCCTTCAAACGGCTGTCATCACGGCCAGTAATTATAACTACTCCGCCTTGCTGTGAAATTTGTATTGCTGCTTGTTTTCCTATACCTGATGAAGCACCAGTAACTAGAATTGTTTTTCCTGTTAGATCACAATAAGACATGGCGTTAGATTTTATAGTTTAACAAAGGAGGACATACAATGTTGCTTGTTTGTAGTATAACACTCCCCCACGATAATCCAACCCCGAACCCGGAAAGAAGAAACGTTATGCTATTACTACTAACTTCTTTGGCAAGTTTAGTAACAATTGTGATTGGGATTGAGGCTGAGCTAGTATTACCATAATCTTTTAATGAATATGGAACCTTCTCTTTATCCAGTTTCAGCTGTTTTCTAATTGTTTCATTCATTAGCTTATTGGCCTGATGGAAAACAAAGTAATCAATATCATCAATTGTTAGGTCAAATTTCTGTAACAAGTTGTTTACATTCGGTTTAACTTCTCGTAACGAGAAATTGAAAACCTTTATACCATCCAAAGCAATGTTGAACCCATTCCTAAAAATCCCATCACTGATTTTATGATATTCAAATGATGTTTCTTTATCAGCAAAATTTCTAATACCTCCATCGGGTATAATAATTGCCTCATAACCCGATCCATCAGTTTGAAGGTTAAATTTCATGGAGTTAGAGTTTGTACTGAGCTCAACTGCTGTTGCTGTACCTGCATCACCAAATAATGGAAAAGCACTTTTATCCTGAAAAGAAGTGTTAAGTGTACTGATATCTCCGGTTAGCAGGAGTCCTTTTTTAATTATTCCGGTTGTCATCATACTACCAATTACAGATAGACCATAAACATAACCAGAACATCCAAGACTAATATCGAATGCAATACATGATTTTGGAAGTGATAGTTTGTCCTGTAACAAACCTGCCGTTGCAGGAATAATATAATCACGAGATTGCGAAACAAAAATCAGCAAATCTATTTCAGAGCGATCCCAATTCAGATCATCGAGTAGCTTGTTAGCAGCCACATAACATAAATCCGAAGTAGTTGTGCCTTTTTTTGCGTGTCGTTTCTTCTCTACACCAATAGTCTTTATCAGTGTAGCACGCTCTTTCTCACTTATCCAATCGTAATTATTGTTATTATATTCATTTTCAGGAACACAAGCCGATATACCGGCAATACTAATATTTGGAACCTGAAAAATTGCCATTTATGCTTTCTTTTGAACTTTTGCTTCAACCAAATCGTATAAATCCTGAACCGTTATAGATTTTATTAACTCTTCTGCAGTAATCTCAACATCATATTCAACATTAACATGGGCTAAAAAAATTAATGCATTAATGGAATCCCATGTAAATTTTTCCTGTAACACATCGTTAGCAACCAGAGTATTTACTTGCAAATCTTCAAACTCTTCTTCTAACTTAACAATAAAATCTTTAATATTCATATTTGATATTTTTTACAAAAATACTTTTTAATTTAAAGTGCCTTAATATTTAGAATAGGCGGGTTGTTTTTCATGCTACTTAGAACCATCTATTGATCAGCACTCAAATTACTTAGATAGTCTCTTGCTAATTCAACTCTAGGTTCACTACTTTCATAATATCTATATAATGAAAATCGTTTACCTAACCCAAAGCATGAAAGCTTATTTTTAGCATAAAAATAATTGAGAACGTCTTCTATTTCATCGGCTGTATTTACATGCTCCGATCTCATTAGTACCCCGTAATCAAGTCCATGTTTAATTTTAAATTCAAGCCCAGTAGTCATTTTCCAGCCAATTTTCCATAATAAAGTTCCCTCATTTGGTATGGATGTTCTTAGAGTACCATTAGGATTTAATAGCATACATGTACGAGCAACTACTTCAGGCAAATTGGTAATATGTTCAAAAGTTGCGATGGAACAAATCCTATCATATGTTTGTTTTAATTCTATTTCATTAATATCATTATATACTTTATTTATCCTTAAAAGCTTTGGTGAATCATTAAAAAGTTCACCAAAAGGTTCTATGATATCATAATGTTTAGATTTTTCATAATCCAATTGATTAAGTGTTCCTGCACCAATTTCTAGAGTCTTTTTCTCAAAATCGCTTTTAACATCCAATGCAACCTTTTTATGTAACCAGGCCTCCATCTTTTGTGCCATTCCAGATGCAGTTGATTCGCCTTCTCTGTTCTCTTTATATTGATTCACATAGATGAGTTTATATGCTTCTGGTAATTCTTCTCTTATTTTAGGGTATTCCTCAAACATCATTTGTTGCTTTTTTTTTATAAAAATCAAAAGTAACCAAATTTCAAACGACCAATATTTATATCTTGATTATATACAATCTATCAAAATAATTATGCTTAAGCCAAAATTCAATATAAAATGTGACTAATAAAATATCTCGCTTAAATTCAATTGTTTACCAATTATTATTCGGTCATCAATCTCAACTTTTGAGTAAAGCTCGATGAGCATTTCTGTTTTCAGATTCATTAATTGAGTATTCTTCAAAATCATAATTGAGGGACCATATTCGGGTTTTTTTTGAAGCAGAACAATTCCATAATTACATGATTCAATCTTAGAGTCAAATACCTCAACAACAGAAAGATCCTTAGATGCTAGCCCAATGTTTGCATTCTGGATATTTGTATTGTATACTGTAAGTTTTGAATCCTCTCCTCC